>JAABUY010000298.1_pt1 | contig 94691 bp, 48 predicted proteins | sample 5560271 | NCBI WGS metagenome assembly JAABUY01 (sample SAMN10711886, study PRJNA513374) | rock metagenome | isolation source: Antarctica rocks | place: Antarctica: Victoria Land, University Valley | reverse complement strand
TAAAATAAGCAAGATTTACATACAAATTTCTGTCAAAAGCTGCCACATATTACTGTCAAACTTATATATGAAGATTACTCAATAACATTGTTATTTCTCTATACTTTTCTATAAAAATTTAACAGTTGATAAATCTATATATATATAGTTATACTGTCTATTCAGTTTTATGCAAACTATTTGTTTATTGTGATTTTAACATCAAAACACTGAATTTGAGTGTGATTTTCAAAAAAAAGTTGCAAAAAGTTCTGAGCGAACTGAGGAGCCAACATTCTAGGAATTGCTGTAGTGTAGCGAAGTTAGAAGAAAATAGCCCAGATTCTAGCTACGCTATGCATTTCCCTCCCACCTTCTCCGCTCCACACGCCTTAGAACCCAGGTTGACTTCAAGCGCTCAAATGGTTAAGAAGACTGTTTCGATCTCAAGAGCTTCTCTTCCAAAGTTAGTAATTGTACAGGTAAGATAATCTGATCGCATTCGCTTGGAGTTGGTGTTACGACTAGGCAAAACACAGGTAAGATGGAGCCGAGGCGGCTGTTGATAGCTTGAGCTCTGTACCCGACTTACGTCCTTCAGTCACAATGTCGAGTTCAGTTTACCCCCCAAGGCAGCTTTACTATGACGGCAAAATTCAGACTGCCACTTCTCAACACACCTTTCAAACTGTTGACCCTTCATCCGCAAACCCTCTGGCCGATATCCATACAGCTTCTCACGCAGATGTCGACTGTGCAATAGCGTCCGCAGAGCAAGCCTTCCCCGGATGGTCAACCACGCCGCCCGTTGCTCGATCGCGAATTCTCCTGAAAGCGGTGCAGCTCCTCCGAGCGAGGAATGATGACATTGCGAAAGTCGAGACGCAGGACACAGGAAAACCTTTCTCGGAGACAAGCACGGTCGATGTCATAACCGGGGCTGATGTTCTCGAGTACTATGCAAACCTGATCGGTGGAGGAGGCCTCAATGGCGAGACGACTCAATTGAGAGAAGATGCCTGGGTATATACGACAAAGGCAGCTCTAGGTGTTTGTGCGGGCATTGGTGCCTGGAACTATCCATTACAAATGTGGGCCCGCTCCAATGGCTGTTGAATCGGTCATTGCCCTGTGTACTGATTTGACACAGAGCTCTCTGGAAATCTGCGCCGTGTCTTGCTGCCGGTAACACGATGGTCTACAAACCAAGCGAGTTCACCCCGCTCCATGGGCAGATCCTCGCCGAGGTATATACAGAGGCTGGTCTACCTTCAGGCGTATTCAACATTGTCAATGGAGCAGGTGACGTCGGGGCCTATTTGACTTCTCATTCTTCGATTGCAAAGGTCTCGTTTACTGGTCAAGTGTCGACCGGTAAGCGAGTTGCAAGCTCGGCGGCAGGTTGTATGAAGTACGTTACTATGGAGCTTGGGGGCAAGAATCCCGTCATTATTCTGCCAGACGCCGAGCTTGAGAATGCTGTGGACGGTGCAATGATGGCCAACTTCTTCAGTACTGGACAAGTGTGTACCAATGGCACACGAGTGTTCGTTTCCGCGGGAATGAAGGACGCTTTTGAGAAGCGACTACTAGAAAAGATGGAATATATTCGCACGGGAGACCTCATGGATCCAAGCACAAATTTTGGTCCTTTGGTTTCCAGAGTGCATCTCGAAAAAGTCCTCAACTATATTAAGCATGGCATCGAAGTTGATGGCGCGAAGCTACTTTTCGGTGGCCTTGGAAAGCCAGCGACGGTAAAGGGCACGGAGAACGGCTATTGGGTGAAACCCACGATATTTACAGACTGCAAAGATTCTATGAAGATCATCCAGGAGGAAATCTTCGGTCCCGTCCTCAGTATTCTAACCTACTCCACCGTTGATGAAGTGGTCAAAAGGGCGAACGCCACTTCGCTCGGTCTCGCTGCCGGAGTGTTCACCAGAGACCTCAACCTAGCACATAAGGTCATAGCTCGGCTCGAAGCCGGCATTACTTGGATCAATACATGGGGCGAAAGCCCTGCCGAGATGAGTGTAGGTGGATGGAAGCAGAGTGGTGTTGGAGTCGAGAACGGCAGACGTGGTATTGAAGCATGGGTCCGGAACAAGAGCACTTTGGTCGATATGAGCGGTAGTGTGCCCACTGTCTTCTCAAATATGACTCTTTGACATCTCTCGAGGACACCTGGAATCGAAGCTGTAATGTCAGCCATCGCACCCATGCATGCATAACGTCAGGCTGATTCTCCGAAGTTTCGCTTCCTGCTACTACAGCACCCGAGTCGATAGATCTATTCTGCCTGAGCTCCCACACTCCAGACATGGACCACGTCGGCAGAGGAACACTTGTGGCTCAGGGCTCAGGTATCCATGGTCTGTTTCATCAACAGATGGGAGATAAGTCCGTTGGATTAATTCATCGGTACTACCATCTTATGGACTCGAACACAATTCATACTGCCAGAACACGTGCCTTTCCACTTATTGACACTTGAGTCTATCGCTTCGTGCCAGGGCTGGACACTAAAGACACCGCCGTGGGAGGCGGAGCCAGGAGGACCTGACCGCATCAAGGCCGTACCTGAAACAACAAATCTTCTGAGGCGTACTTTACAGAAGGTTGTCTGCTAGACAGGAGGTCCCCTTCTGCAACTGGGCTCGACTCCCGGCAGCTGAGCCGAAGTTTGCATATGACACATTGCCAGCAGCGCAAGGACGGAAACATATGCAACAGCCCATCTCCACTGCCATGTCGTGCATTCGGATTGCATGTTTCTGTATGAACCAAGGAGCTGTAAGTACGGCTGTGCAGCGTCAAGGACTCGTGGTAGTGTTTCATGAGCGCCGAGTGCCCCAGTATGAAGATATCAAATATGTCGCCTACAATATTAATGCGAGGAGAGAAAGTACGCAGCGCAGAGAAAGCAAAGGACTGCAGATTCATGCTTTATCAAGCAGCGGAGGTAGCACAACACATTAGTACGAGTGGTCATTGGTACCTACCTTAACGTTACCAGGTACCTACCTTAAGCAGCGGAGGTGCCTCGTTACATGTCCAGAGTTGGGTTACATCCAATGCAGCCTCCCGGGAAACGGACCTGGTACCGCCCCTAATGTATGGATCTCCATGGGTCAACGGTCGTTTAACGTTAATCTACGGAACGTGAACGTTAACTTACCTTACCTTATTCATTGTCACCCCGCCATCTCCCAATACATTCTTCTACAGGCTCGTACAAAGTTCGATTAGGCCCTATCATAAGTAAACCTTCGGAGTGCGGAGACGCCCATCAGTACGAAGCATGTACGTACCTTACGGTAGTGAATGCCTCAAACCCGAATACGAAGCTGTTCCGGCCAGTTCACGACTATTAAGGATTGGTTGCACAGGGCACCTCAGGCAACGCATCTCCCTCCCTGTGACATGAGCATCAACGTCTCAACATCTCAACATCCATCTGTAATCCTGTCAGAGATCTTACTGAAGCGACTTGGTGTTGCATCGAGGAGGCGACGTTGAGCTCGAACATCCAAAGCACTGACAACGTGTGATTTACCTTACTGCTCAGTTTTGGCTTCATACCTAAGGTAAGGTATCTGTACACACCTAACTTGACGGTACAAATATCTAATGATACCTGAGATTAGGCGTGCTCTCCAGCCTGAGCCGAAGTCCTTCCATTACTCAGCATGGCCGAGATCAGCTCTAACGAGAAAGGAACGACCACACAAGATGTCAACTCGCCATCTTTATCACACAGCGCCGCCGCCGAGATGGGCGGCCACATCGACCAGCCACGATCATGGATGTACAGGCCCTTGCAGGTTGGTCCCTTGAGGTTACCATGGTACGCCTCCCCCTCAACGCAACTCACCATGGTCGCCTTCGTCTGCTTCATGTGCCCGGGCATGTTCAACGCTCTCAGTGGACTGGGCGGTGGAGGGCAAGTTGATGCAACGGCGGCCAACAATGGAGCTGTCGCCCTCTACAGCACCTTTTCCGTGGTCGGTTTCTTTGCCGGCAGCATCGCAAATCGATTGGGTATCAGACTCACTCTGAGTATTGGAGGACTGGGATATAGTGTCTACATCGCAAGCTTACTGAGCTACAATCATAACGGTAATGCCGCGTTCGTCATTTTCGCCGGTGCACTACTGGGCGTTTGCGCGGGATTATTGTGGACCGCTCAAGGGGCGATCATGATGAGTTATCCCAAAGAGGACAGCAAAGGCAGGTACATCAGCTGGTTTTGGATGATCTTCAACTTGGGCGGAGTCATTGGCAGTCTTGTAAGCTTTTCAGATCTCCATCCAAGCTGCGCGGTGGCTGAGATTAAGTTTTAGATCCCACTCGGACAGAACCTTCACTCCACTACCAACAAGGTCAACGATGGGACCTACATCGCCTTCTTGGTCTTGACTTTCCTTGGGGCTTGTTTGGCGTGGACGTTGGTAGACTCGAAACAAGTCTTGCGTCAGGACGGCTCTCGTGTCATCGTCATGAAGCACCCGACATGGAAGTCGGAGATCCTGGGGCTGTGGGAGACCTTACGCTTTGATACATATATCGTCCTGCTCTTTCCCATGTTCTTCGCCAGCAATTGGTCCTATACGTACCAGTTCAATGACGTAAATCTGGCCAAGTTCAACATCAGGACGAGGGCACTGAATAATACACTCTACTGGACCAGTCAAATCCTCGGTGCGCTTGTCTTCGGGTATGCACTTGACGTGCATCGTGTTTCGCGCCCACTCCGAGCACGAGCGTCATGGGCTGCTCTGTTAATGCTTACCATGGCGATCTGGGGCGGGGGTTATGCGTGGCAGAGGGGTTACACTAGGGCGGACACGGAGTCGGACACTTTTGTTAAATTGGACTGGACTAGTACGGGTTACGTTGGGCCAATGTTCCTTTTCATGTTTTACGGGTTCTTCGACGCCGCATGGCAGACGTGCGTCTACTGGTATACTCCCAGTCTTGTAACCCTTGATGCTCTTGCAGGCAACAACACTAACCCAGTTCTCAAGGTACATGGGCGCCTTGACCAACAACGGTCGCAAGCTCGCCAATTTCGCAGGGTTCTATAAAGGGATCCAGTCTGCCGGGGCGGTGGTGATCTATCGGATCGATGCGTTGAAGACCCCCTTCATCAACGAGTTCGCGTCGTGCTGGGCTCTGTTCGCTGGGGGTCTCCTCATCGCGGCGCCGGTCATCTTTATGAAGATTCAAGATACCGTCGCGACGGAGGAAGACTTGAAGTTCTCGGATGAGACTTTGTCCGATGTCACGGCTACCCACAGCGGGTTGGCGGCCGAGAAGGCTGAGAGGACAGGACCTAATGTTATTGGATAGGTTGTCGTCCGGCTTACCTACTGCCGTAGTGACTTGCTATTTGTGGTATCTCATGCTTTGTTTTGCAGCGATGGATGCTCGGTGGATTTGATCCAGGAAGGGACCCCACATCTATAAGAGGCGTCAGGTAAGCATAGGTTGGCGGGAATATCTCACTGATGCTACCGTTACTGTTGCGTTCCTCTTTGCATTGTCCCAAGGTGGTTGGGGTGCAGGGAACCGCCAACCGCCAACCCTTAACCGCCAACCGCCAACAGCCTACAGCCGGGTGTCTCCCTGTGCCAGTCATCCCTAGGTAGGTAGCATAGAGGTTAGGAGAGATTAGAAATGCACTGAATGCTGTGCAGACGCGAGGTAAGAAGTACTGAGACCCTTGCCGTGATTGATTGTAGATGTTCATTTTATAAAAGAGTAACTTACATGTTCGTAAAGGGGCGTCACACCACAACACCCCAAACCATCTACAGGGACCCTGCTATAATCAACTCCATATACACGTGTAAACCCGACAACTTAGCTGCTTGGCGGCAGATACCCGAAATCTTGTTCCCATCGCCCCCTTCATGGCTTTTACATGAGAACATGTACTGTAGCTGGATTCGTACCTAGAGTTCTAAAGCAAAATATCAAAGCGGAGCATTCCGGTGGCGATGGCATTCCAGCCGTGTATTGGAGGTTACATCTGTCCCGATACCTTACCTTAGTAGTGACCTTAGAGCATGTTATTAACGAGATCTGCTCTGCTCTGCTTTTGCTTGGCCACGTTGCTTTGCTTGCTCACTGACCTAAAGTGAACCGCCTACCATGACGCTGACCCAATCACGCCGTTCAATGGCGTCCTCTGCCGAGCTCATCCTATCCTAAAAGCCTTTGCAAGAAGAAGTGGGGGAACTCACGCAGACACAAACACATATACAGACACATACACGGACGGCCTGCACGACAACATGCGGCGGAGTGGATCTTCTTGACATTTTAACTGTGATTGAGGGAAAGGATTGAACTGCATTTGCCCCAGATATCACCGAAAGTCAATCAGGGATATACGTCTCTCCGTTATTCGTCAGCTCTACCTCCTCATTATGTTGATTGCGCCTGTTATTATTCTACGGCTACTCGTCGCCTATGTTCCTTCCGCAATCAGTTCTTGCCCGGTCTACGTTCCCAATGAATTGAATTTAGTGTTCACTCATTTCGTTCGAACGCAGCAATGCTCAACTTCATGACGAACAGGTCTGTACCTACAGAAACGATGGTGATGCACTCCTCATTCATCTACTCTCCAGGACCTTCGCCGCCGCTCAAGGTGTACGATGTCCATCATGTAGCACGCTCGTACCATAGATCCATGGGAGGCTTTTTGCAGGAGGTTCACGAACAATTTGACGTGTCTTTGGATGCGCCTAGCTTGCTAGAGATATCCGAACAATTACAGAACCAGTTCCAGGCCCGGCTCCGGTCACATCCGCATTGTATGCTGCCCTCCTATATCCATACGTTGCCCCAAGGGGGTGAGCGAGGGACTTATGTTGTCCTGGACGTTGGAGGTTCGACGCTGCGTGTTGCACTAGTAAAGCTATGTGGAAGGACCGATGCCGATGACCCAATGCAAATACTGAGAATGGAGACTTCGCACATTGATAGCTCGGTGAAGGCGTTGAAGGGTCTAGCCTTCTTCGATTGGCTCGCAGCCAAGGTGAAGCATGTCTTAATGAAGAGCAGCATCCGTCATGACCACGAAGGTGTTCCTATACCTGTAGGGCTGTCGTGGTCCTTTCCCATTGCGTACGTCAGACTCAAGATTGATTATGCGGTAAATTACCTTTGACTAATCTCACGCAGTCAGACCTCAATGCGTACTGGGCGTTTGCTCGGAATGGGTAAAGGCTTCGCATGCTCCAGCAGTATCCTCGGACATGACCTCGGCGAGGTGCTTGAGCAAGCGTGCCGGCGGCGAGTATGTGACCCCGAGACTGGGTAAACATCTGCTCTCTTCCAGCACGGAGAGGAATTCGTTGATATTGATAGCTGGATAGAATCTCAACATCCGAACAGGGGCGATCTTGAATGATTCGTCCGCCACCCTTCTATCATCTGCCTATTTGAATGACTCTACCTCGATCTCTCTCATTTTCGGTACCGGCATGAACGCCGCCGTCCACCTTCCCGTGACAGCCCTAGGCCCCGACAAGTTCACGGCACGGCCAAAGAGTTGGCATGATCAAGCAGAACACGTCCTCGTCAACACGGAGCTGAGCATGTTCGGCAAGAACATTCTGCCAACGACAAAGTGGGACGAGGAGCTGAATTCCAGCCACCGCATCCCGGATTATCAACCATTCGAGTATCTCATCACCGGCGCCCATCTCGGCGAAATCTTACGCCTCATCCTAGTCGAGATGGCCGCAGAGACCGGCTTTCTCGGCGGCCAATTGCCGATATCATTACAGAAACCCTACTCCCTATGTCCTCAGACCATGGCCATCATCGAAGCCGACGACACACCCACACTCGCCAAAGCCTGCGCTTACCTCCAAAACAAGCACTGCTTCCCAACCATTCCTACACTCCAAGACTTGCAATACATCCAAGCCATCTGTCGGTGCGTCTCCCGCCGAGCAGCCATCTACCTCGCCACTGGCATTCACGCGCTGTGGAAACTGCAAATCGGCTCCGAAGGCGTGGATCCTTTGGAAAGTGGCCACGTCAGCGTTGGCTGCAACGGAAGCGTCATCAACAAGTACCCTGGCTTCTTCGAGCGCTGTCAAGAGTACATCAACGTCCTGACGGAAGCGGAGGGTTTGGGACGAGGCAGGGTGACGCTCGAACCGGTATACGAGTCGGCTATCCGCGGCGCCGCGGTCGCTGTTGCATTGGCAGAGAAGGAGGAGACGTCGTGAAGGCTTCTTCGGCTAGGTGGAGTTGCTTGCTCGCATGCTTGCTCGCTTGTCTGGCACAAGTGGCATTGCGGGAGGTCTTGGTCGATTTTTGGGTATGGCTGTTTTGCTTAAAATGGCACTGGGACGGTACCGGATGTCGTCTCTATCATTCACGGCAGTCTGATCCCCATTCCTAGAGCTCTATAACAAGAACTATTATCATCAAACACCAGCGACATCCACCGGCCAACACCACACCATTTCTTTTCACTATTGAAACCCAGCAATGCTTACTTTCCCTCCTCCAGTGCCGGCATGCACCCGTGCCAGCCACTGCCTCTACATCCCCCCCTCTACAAGAGCAAGCAAGTAAGACCATCGCACCCCAGTTGCAACGCAGCGCCACCACGCGTCCTTCCATCCTTAATCTTAAGCTCTTCGCTCGAGACGTCTCTTTGTCCGTCCGAGGTGATCCAGACCGGCTCACTGTAACGTTGTCCTCAAGCTCTTTGCTCAAGCATGCATCCTGCTTCGTGTAATAAAACTCGATTGGGCTGGCTGGCTATGTGCAGGACATGATAATCGGACAGCCTGCGTCTGTCTTGAGAAGGAGAGATACCTTGAAGCGGCCCCATCGTGATCAGGAAAATGACTCAAAGGGTGGTTGTCGATGCAGGTGCTGGTTGCGCTGGTGTTTCGAGACGGCCTGGAACCCTAGGGCATGCTTAGTCAGCGGGCTTGTCTTGGGGTAAGGGATTTTGTTGAGACGTGTTGTGCTGCCGCCGGTGGGGTGGCTAATGGTCGAAGTAGATGCGGAGAGGGGTGATCGTGTTGCATCCTGAGAAGGGCTGTTGGTCTAAGGTACCTGGTTACGGTTGCAAGTTCAAAGTCGATGATATGCTTGCACCTACGACTGGCCTGACCACCTCTTATCATCGGCGATGTACTCGTACATCACGCTGCACCATTGTTGCTCTGCCGTCACGCACTGACCTCATTTTGAAGGAGTTGATTTGCTCCGTGCGCTATCTATGTGGAAAGACCTAGGGCAAGGCACCCAACAACTCCGCTAGCTTCCTCCCTACCCTCCCGGCGTACCTTACGCCAGCGCAAAGTACTTAATGAAAGTGGAGAAGAACACAGATTCCGGGTACAACTGTAGTGTAGAGAGAAGAGATGACATAGCGAGTCGTAGAGAGAACCTAGCCATCCTTCTTCGCCTTCGACCTACAAATAAAAGCGCAAAGAGGAAGAAAATTGAGATCCATATCCCGAAAGTGCTCGAGAAATAACTCCCATCACAATCACTGTCCCCCACCAACACCCACGCTCCCCGCACTCTCACCAACACGAACGGATTCCGATTCGTCAGTTTCGTCGTCTTCTTTGTCAGAAGCGTTCCTCACTGCCTTTCCAGAGTTCAGACCAGCGTTACCGCTCCCCGAGACACCCGCGCCCGTATCCGCAGTGGTGCTCGTGCTACGTCTCCAAGGCTCTGAATTGGAATGTGATTGCGAATTCCGTCTCGCGCTCAGACCCCGCTCCAACTCCCTGATGCGACGTCTCAGAGTTTCATTTTCGCGCTTCACAACTTCGAGTTCGGAGCGGTGGTACGCGGCTTCCTCGTAGCGCGCCGTCGACGGGGAGCGAGGGACGTCCGGGCTCATGGCCGGATGGGCGTGGGTGAGGTGTGCGGATTGCGGGTGCGGGGCGCCGTGCTGGGAGGAGATGGAATGGCGGTTGGAATAGAAGTGGGGGAAGTGGTCGGGGTGTTGGAGGGAGGAGGACAGGGATGGCGATGAGGTGCCGGAGCGGCGGGAGGAGGTCATGGAGTTTTGCCTGCTGAGGCTCCCTCGGGCTCGCTCGGCCGCTGCTTGAGAAGTCGCGGGGGCGTTGGTGTGCTCTCTGGCGGGTGCGATGCCTGATACAGTGCTTCCTGCTACGCCTCCGGTAGTGTTGGCCGTGCTGCCGCTGACGGTGGTGGCGGGAGTGGTGATGCTTCGTGTGCTGAGACTGGACGATGAACGGTGTCGTCGAGAGGGGGTCGGGCGACTGGCGCCGGAGATGAGATGGTTTGCGTGGTGGTCGGTGGAGTCGGCGAGACCAGTCGATGTGGATGATGCGTTAGATACTACTGAAGCGGATTGCTGGCGTAGGAGGGACAGTTCGCGAGTCAATCGGTTGACCTGCCAGTTCCGTGCTTAGCATTCTGTTGCCATTGCTACACCCTGAACAACGAGATGCCTACCACTGCTTCCTGTTCCTTCTCCAGCTGTAGGTGTAGATCCGCAGCGGTCAGAGGTCGAGGATGACGGAGTGGTCCTTCACAGGTTGTCAGTACGTCGGGGACACCTGAAGGTACCAAGCGACGGGCTGACCTGGTCCGATCCCAACGCCAGCGTTATCGGGAGAGGTTGTGCTGCCGATTATATTTGACATTGGTGGAGGGAGCGGAGTTTGGCCGGTCGAGATGGATTGCTGCGGTAGGATAGCTCCTGGTGAAGCAAGAGGGAGGGGTGGTGGACCCATGAGCTGTGAAGCTCGTCGAGACGATGAAGTTGAGGTTGGGCGTGAGGACGATGCGATGTTGACGGGCGCGGCAGGCACCGAGTTCAGGTCAGGGGCCATGCTGTTTGTACTGCGACTCGTGTCAAGGTCAGCGGAGCTGAGCTGGACGCTTGTCGTTCTTATCGTATGCAGTATAACTCCAGTCTTTGCGAAGATCAAGGCTTATTATTGTCCATGTTACGATTCGCCGCGATGATGACGGTAGTTCTGTTTATCTAGTCGATGTTAAGAAGTTGGTTACTACTCTGTAGTAAGGTAAGATGGTAAGCCAATCATTGAGAGGTGCGGTTAATCTAAGCTTAGATAGCTTGGCAAAATGAGGCTGTAGATTTCATTCACAAATAACGGAGGATAGCGGAATGACCAGATGTGCTGCTAGAATAGTCTCTCAGCGAGAGCTCTATCATTTTCCGTGGATCTCTGTTGGCTAGTGGGTAAGAGTTTCCATGGCTTGCGCATCATCTAGCTCTCGACGCTGTCATTGTTGTTCTGTTTATGATGCTGCTCGCTGAGCACCTCACCTGTGCTGAGCATTGCTTCAAATATCATGCAAGCCACTACTAGACACATCATGCGACTCTCAGATGGGTCAGGAAATTTCTGTCAGATTCAAGCTTACTATAATAACATCTTCGACCCCAGTGCTTTACAGTGGGAGCCAAGAGCATCATCACAATCAAATGGCGACACCCTCGTTCCTAGGCTTACCTACCGAACTCCGCATTCTCATCTACAGGTCCATCTTCCTCGGTAGGGAAGTAGTCTTGACCGGTGCGCAGGTGATACTGCGACACAACAAATGCCAGATCCTACAGGTGTCCAAGAAGATCGGCCAGGAAGCAGAACCTATACTTCATCGGATGACTCTGTACATCTTCACAAGCCCGGACGCCCTCACCAAGATGGCTCATCGACTACCGCTCGCCTTCTTCTATTATCTCTCTCACGTCAAGCTTGATATATGGCTTCCTTCCCATGGGCATATCGACTACAGAGGCTTCTGCCACCTCACGCTAAGTCAATGGGGCACTGTGCTCCGTCTCCTCTATCTCAGGCGTGGTCGAACACTGAAGGAGCTCATCGTCGTGATGAGTGGCCCGACCTACCCACCCGATGACTTCCTTCCATTCCAGCCTGGATATATCGATCCTTGGAGGTTTGAATACAGTGGTATCAGAGATGCAATCATAAAGTCGATTAGGGCTGAGCACGTTGTGATTACAAACGATACCAGAAGAATGGACTCGTCACTCATGGGGGGAGGTCATCCTTTCTTTGCTGCCAGAGTTTGGCATGCCTGAAAGACACGGCATGCTTCATATTGGTCATCTATACCAAATACCTCTGTATGTACATCTTCTGCAGATGCCGGCAGGCCAATAATGAGCACGATCTAGAGAGAGGTCTGATCTCATCAAGACTGCACTACAACTCTGTCCTTATCGTGATAGTCATAGAAACCAATCTATGTACTGTAACTCAATGTGACGTCTCGGAGAATAAGCTCCAGAACTTAATGATACCTTAGCTACATTAGGTTTTGTATCTTTCAGGAGTGTTGTGCTGAGCCCTTTGTGGCTGCCTAATGAGGCTGACGAAGAAGCAGAACAACGCTGATCAATGGACTGCGCGACCTTTCTTCCACCCTCATGATAGGTGCGGTAGTAGACACAGTCACAGCCACTCTTCTGTGAAACAGCGTTGCCTAATTCAATGAGCAAGCATGTGGACTACACATACAGCCTGCTTGCTCCGTGTACAAACGTACTGTCTTGAACTTCTCAATTTGCCCGAATTCATAGACTCCGAGCGCACTCTGCTTCTTTCAGGAAGAGTTGCACGAAATAACGACGACACGACCGAACCAACATGAATGGTTCGGAGCAACCTACTGCTGGGAAGAGCGTTCCGGGAGGCGACGAGGTGTTTGCCCGTTTCAAAGAGCACAACAACAAGAAACAGGGTCGCCACCGACTTGACTATTTTACAAGGCCTTCGACAAGTCCATCCAGACTTCTATGTCACCTTCGTCGCAGCAATCACATGCGATCTTCTCAAATTTGCCGCGGCAGGCAATGCTACTGCGAAGCTCGACACGGAGGGCGAAGGGTTCTTTGCCCAGCGAATGTTCCATGCGGGCTCCCGTCGCTCAGACGGAACTCGAGCGACACTGAGTGATCATGTCGCTTTCGGCAAGTATGCCTATGATTGGAACGACCATTCGTTTCTCGTTTATCTGGCAGAGTGGACCGCTGCCAATGGTGGGTTAGTTCGTACTTTTTACGTGCTTGCTCCACGGATCGGCACAGAGGCCTCCAGCGGCCGTTCGTCGGCGGCGGACGAGCTTATCTTGACTGCCTCCATGTGGTGTACTGAAGTACACGAGGAGATATATGTCTTCGACTCGGGAATGTGGATGAAGAATAAAGAGCTGTGGAAAAGTGTGCAGAAGGCGACTTGGGATGAAGTCATCTTGGATAAAGCCATGAAGAAAACGTTGATTGACGACATCGAGGGGTTTTTCGATCGCAGGGACGTTTACAGGCAGTTCTCTGTGCCATGGAAGGTGATTCGCATCCCAACCATGTGACTTCGAGTTACCACACTGACATCTCTCAGCGGGGGATAATCTTCCACGGTGTCCCAGGCAATGGGAAAACGATATCTATCAAAGCTCTAATTCACACCCTGTCGGCACGTTCAGAGCCAGTCCCGTCGCTTTACGTCAAGTCATTCAATGCTTGCCAAGGCTTACAGTACTCTATCCGTGCGATCTTCGCACACGCCAGAAGCATGGCACCATGCCTCCTCATATTCGAAGATATCGATAGCCTGGTGACGGATGAGGTGCGGAGTTATTTCCTGAACGAAGTAGACGGCCTCGAATCGAACGAAGGAATCATGATGATCGGGAGTACCAATCACTTGGAGAAGCTGGATCCAGCTATCTCCAAACGTCCGAGTCGCTTCGATCGAAAGTACCATTTCAAGCTTCCGGCTGAGACCGAAAGAGCCGCGTACTGCGAGTATTGGCGGGGCCAATTAGCCAAAACCCCTTCCATTGACTTCCCTCCGAGCCTTTCACCTGCCGTCGCCAAGATCACCGACGGCTTTAGCTTTGCGTATCTGAAAGAATTGTTTATCACGGCTTTGCTTGTTATCGTTTGCGGTAGCCATGAAAGCAACAAGCAAGAAACCCTGTCTAACGGCAAAGACAAAAGGCCCGAACTCGAGAACGGGGGAACCGGAGTGGCAAATGGTGTTGACGGCAGTGAAAGTAACGTCAACGCCATCGACAAGGAGATCGAATCGAATTTGTTGATGAAGATTATCAACGACCATGTGCAGACACTGAAGCTTGAGATGGACAACACGGTGCAGAACCAAGAGAAAGTCCCAGGGGGCGGTGACCCCATGGGTTCCCGACACTTTACGCGGACGGTTGCTTACTAGTCACGGCACGATAGCGATGAGGTCCTGGCAGAGTACTTTCTCAAATATCTAGGGCAGTCTCAGTACCTCTACTATTTGATGCTTTCATAATAAAAAGCTAGTGCATCCAATATCTCCTGGCGAGGGGTTCATACTATCAGGGAACAGAAATACATGATCACTTGGAAAAGGTGGTTTACTGATGGCCAGGTTGACAACGATAACTCTATATCTAGCTGGGGAGTGCTTTCTAACAAGCTACGAGAAGGTTGATCCCTGAGCGGCCCACATCAACAACCTGACGATACCACTCACCTTGATCCTGTATACACTATTGCGAAGATCTCTGGGAAGCTTCCCTGTCCCTGGCGTTTGAGTGTTATTGCTACATCTTATGAGAGGTGTTGAAGATAAGAGGTTGTACGATTATCTGATGGTGATCAAGCTGCATGTCACAAGATCCCATCTTTGACTGAGGTATAATCGTATAAATATCTTCTACTATGTAACCTTTGACCGACGACAGCGAATAGATCTGGGCGTGGTATAATCGCTGATTGTTTGCAGTAAACTATCGAACTTACTCTCTCCTACGTCTTTCGTCTTCTTCGTGGGATCGATTTGGACTTTGGACAGCCTTTATCTTGTTGTTTTTTGTCTCCGCTTTGTCAAGTATCTGAATCAGCCTGAGAAAACAATTGAATTACTACACATATTGCTAATATCGAAAGGGATTCTCAGATCCCAGCACGGATGAAGAGGAGTTCATACCCAGTACGTTCCACCTGGTTGATAACGAGGAGCCTTGTGAGCAAAGCACGCTACCAGGCACTCAGCAGGGCAGTGCCCTAAGACCATGGCCACCAAACGATCCCGATGAGCCTCTGAACTGGTCCCCTAGGCTGAGTCTACCGTTGACCACGTGTATTTGGTGCAAGTCTGTCGAGGAAGAGTGTGGTGTGCTGTATATGTGCGTGGTATACTAATACGTGCATTGTAGATACACTTGATGCTTGGGGTCGCATCTACTGTGATACTTGGTGCTGGCACCTATAAGTAGAGATACAGGTCTTACGTTGGTGAGTTGAAAGTCGGTAGCAGATGCATGGTATGTTTGTCCGGTCCGAAGACCTTGAAGCGTGGCTCTGAGCGCCTCAACGTCGTTCTTATTCTTCAGATGGGAATGCTTGATATGGCAGCCTTTGGCATTGCAATGTGGCAAGCGTCCTGTTTATGTGTTCTCGATGTTGTAACGTCTGGTCACTCGAGTATGTTCAAATCGTGGAACATAACTCTCCGAGGCTGTTCAGATATGGGCTCCATATATGACGACGAATGATCAACGGATTGTGAGTAAGATCTTGCCAAGTTTTCGGAGCGCCGAGCGAAGCTCTCTGTCGATACGGCTGGACGCCGTGGGTGACGGAAATGGGCTGCAGAATGCGTTCAAAGTTGCTGCACTTGCCGATTCCGCGCAAGTGTTGACATTCTTGGTGTATCTGAAGTGGGGGGAGGGAATGAGGCGGTGGAGCGTAGGCAGATATCGGTAGTATATCAACAAAGGTATGGGTCAGGCCCGCCTGACCTACTGAGCGCTTTACGAATGGGTACGTTGTTTAGCTGTTGTGATATGCGTTTCACATCCATAGGATCTCTCTGTGCTAATTGTTTGAAATTTCCCAATTATCGGGCTTAATGCAACATTGGTCAAAACCAGATCCACCACCACTAGCTCAACGGAAATCAGATTGTGTCCTGTGCCCGCATGCTCTTACAATCTCGCGCTGACGTTGTCGTAGCCCTCTTTGCCTTTGATGACTCCGTGAGCACCACCTTGCCTGCCAAACATTTTTCGCAAGTCATCAGCAATGGCGTCTGGCCTCTCCCAGGCAGCAAAATGTCCTCCGCTATCGTATTCGCTCTCGAACACCACCGGGCCCATAGTCCGGCCCCACGTCTTCGGCACTGCAATAATCTCGCGTGGGAAGTAGGCCAATCCTAGCTTGACACTAGGGATCCACTTGGCTGTGACAGCATAATCTAGAACGTCGGAATGGGTGGACTCGTAGTAGATTCGGGCGCTTGCCGCCGGACCGGCGGTGGAGAAGTAATATATCGACACCCAAGTCAGGATCTCGTCTTCGGTCCACGGGTACCCGTCGGTCCAGTCGTGGAGCTTCTCGTAGATCCACGCCAACAGTGCCACCGGACTGTCCTGCAACGCGTATCCGATCGTCTGCGGTTTCGTCCCTTGCAGCTTGTTGTATCCGCTGCCCTCCTTGACGAACCAGCTCCCTCGCGCCAGACCGTCCTTTTCCCGCGCGGAGTAAGGTGTCACGGCGTGCTGCAGGGCCAGGAGAGGGTTGCCCGTCCATTTCGGCGGTTCGCCGCGGAGGAAGTTTAGATGGGAGGCCTTGCAGAGTTGCGGATAGAGGTGGCCCATCACGCGCGTTATAGCGAAGCCCCAGTCCCCTCCCTGCGTGACTGCGATCGGGCCGTTAACGGTCGTGTGCTGTAAGTCACGAGGTAGCCTTACCATATTCCGGATAACCAAGTCGCAACATCAGCTTGTGACAGACTTCCGCGTACTGTTTCAGCCCGAACCCTTTCTTCTGCGTCCCTTCCGAGAAGCCAAAGTTGGGCAGCGACGGGGCGACGACATGGAAGACTGGAGCTGAGTTTCCGCCACCTTTTGCGAGCAGAGGCAAAATCTTCGCTACTTCCAGGAAGCTCCCTGGCCCTATCAGGGCGTCAATGCTGTGGTTCGGTAGCGAAAGCAGTCATCAGAGGAGAAACACACAGCCATGGCAAAACAACAGGGGGATGGCCCCCTTCACGTCGCCCTTCTGATGCACATAATGGATATTGAGGGTCTCGAAGCCGTCGACGGGAATGGCGGTTCTGTAATTGGGGAGCTCGTTCAGCTTCGCCTCTTGCTTCCTCCAGTCGAAGCTGTCCTTCCAGTAGTCCGTCAATCTCTTCACATCCGCAAGAGGAGCTCCGTAATCCCACCCCGCGTCGTCCAACTCGTCGGGGAAATCGGCGTTGTCGAGTTTAGAGGCTAGTCTGTCAAGTCTTGCCTGCGGCACGAATATGCCAAACGGCTGGATTGACGCCATGTTTTGTGCTTTGACGCCTCCAGTTGATGCGTGCGGACTTTTGGTACAGTAAGAGCTCGGATGCCTTGGCTGCTTGATCCGTATCCTTACCCTTGTCCGTCCTTTTCTTACAGTGCCGGTGGAAATTCTGGGCCATCCACATGTGATATCATTGCTTACTCATCTCTTACTAAGCGCCCCTATTTATGGCTTAGTCATCATTTCCTATATATACTCTACATAGCATAAATGAATAGGAACAACTTTCTACAGATCAATTCACATCTGATAGCATCAAAGATTTGAAACACACTTTTAAGCAGCTCTGAGACTTAAACTTTGATCTGAACTGATTTAATTTGTATTCTGATTGTAAAAGTTCTGATGCAGTAATGCATAAATTATGTGTTCATTCTCTCTTCAATGCTCATCACTACTTCAGCATTGAGACTACAGAATAAAGAAATGAATTTTTATGCTGTGTTGTATAAAGAAAAGTTTTATCTTTCTTATATTGTGACATGTTCAACAGCAATTTGAATTGAATCAAAATTGATTTGTTAATTAATGTTTTTAATCATTTACAATCTCTCAGTATGAAGCTCAACTCTATTTCTATAATAATGAACAAATTCATTATCATTAATCAGTTAGCAGTGTCAGAAATGACTTCTTGAGTTAATTACAAGACAATAATAAGTTAAATTGCATTTCTTCAGACTCAATTAAGAAATGTTTATGTTAATCAATTAATTTTTAGCTTTATGCCTGAGATCATATCTCTATTTAATGCAGCTTCAGAGACTTAAAAAATATCTAATGTAATAGTGTCTTTCTCTGCAGCAGTGTTCAAGAATTCTTTGAAGATGAAGACATTATCTATTTATAAAAGTAGTTGAAAAGTGAACACTGCAGAGATGTAAGTTCTTAAAATGAAAGTTTACTTTCAATTTTATGAAACATTGATGAATTAACTTCTAAGCAATGAAGTAAAGATCACTGTTATGATCAGTTATTTAAAAGATACTGTTAAAGTATGATGACTTTAAAAAGAAGAATGACTTCAAGTTGAAGAAGACTTGTTAAATATTAGATCTCAAAATATAAACAACTTTTTTTTAGCATTTCTACTGATCTTTGAAAATGTTAATGAAATGAAACATCAACATCACTGTTATGAGACACTGAAACAAACAAAATCAATTCAATAATATGAAGCAGAGTTTACAAAGATTGTATAACTTCTTCAGTTTATATCAGTTAAATACAAACAGAAATGACAGTTCACTCAGAATTTAAAGCAAAAGATTTAATTTGAACTCTGAAAGTATTTAGAGACTGAAGCAATTACTTTTGATGAGTTAATTTAATGAGTCAATTAAATTAAACAAAATCTTTAAGAAATACATAATAAGAGTCATCTTAATGTCTTCAGCAGCTTAAATTCAAATCATAATAATTCATTAAACAATTCTTAAGATCAGTCTCAAAGTCATGAAAGATCAATTACATTTAAATTAAACAAGTCAGATATGAAAGCTTATTAAATCTAATGTAAGAAGAATAAAGCATACTTTCATTATGAAAAGTTCTTGCATATAGTTAAAGACTGCTGAGACAACAAGAACACTGATAAGAATAAAGATAAGAGTAAAGATAAGAGTAAGAATAAGAATAAGAAGAAGAGTAAAGACAAAAAGAAGTTAAAGATTGTTGAAGTTGATTTGAACAATTTGAAAAACTAGAGTTATTCATGAATATAGAAGTGTTTGTAAACAAGTTAACAGAAGCTTTTATTCAACTCAATAATAATCTGAGTGAAGTATTCACACTGAATGACTCAGAATTCTTATTATTGAGTATGATCTTTAGTTAAATCAACATTCTCAATTTAAATACATATATTCTTGCAGGCCACATTCAAGACAGACTGAACAAGATAAATGTGAAAGTACTAATTGATTTAGATGTAAATTGAATATATATTTTCTTAACAGTTGTCAATCAAATGTCAATTGATAGTCAATATAAAATTAAATTACTTAAGATATTCTTGCTAAACAGACAGATCATTTAATTAATCATAAAGCTGATCTTTCATCTCAAGATAAATAGCTTTTGACAACAATTAAAAGCATGAATTGTGAATCTTTAAGAATATAATCTCATTCTGAGATTAATTTAACTGAAAGTCATTAATTCTCAGATTGATTGAGCTATGAGCTGTATGATAATTCAGAATTGACAACAGAAACATCATTATTTGTTTTTAAAAAAGTGATAACAAGCTGTAAATGAGTTAACATTAAATGTAATTGAAGAGTGCACAGCTATGAAGACACTTCAAAATCACAGAACTGTCAGATACTTATTAGTGATTCAACAGAACTTAAAGAAGTCAGAAGCTGAACTGTTAATTGTTATAAATAAATGATTATAAGCTGTTATTGAAGAGTTTCAATCTGTATTTAGATCAACTTTATCAGATAAATTATCATTTAAATGAATGTTTAAACATAGCATTGATATCAATGACATCAAGTCTGTCAACATAAATGCTTATTTTCTGTCACAGCTACAGCTGAATGAACAGACTAAACAGATAACAGAGTTATTGAACAAAGATCTGATTTGTAAGTTCATAAGTTTATGAGACTTCTTGATTCTGTTCATTAAAAAGAAGAAGAGTACATGATGAATGTGTATTGATTACAGAGCATTAAACAACATTACTGTTAAGAATGAATATTCACTTTCTTGAATTCAGAAATGTTTAGATTGAATTGACAAAGCTCAATATTTAATTAAGCTTAATCTTACTTTGAGCTATTATCAAGTTTGTGTAATCAAAAATGATATGAAAAAGACTGTCTTCAACACTCATTACAGCAAATATGAATTCATGACTATGCTCTTTAAGCTATGCAATGTCTCAGTGACATTTCAGTTGATGATGAACTCTATATTATGAAACTTACTCAACAAATTCTGCCTAATATATCTCAACAACATACTGATCTTTTCTGACTCAATTTTGAATCATTAGAAACACTTATAGATTGTTTTCAGTATCTTAAAGAAACATAAGCTATATGCTAAGTTTAGCAAGTGCACTGTTGAGACAGAAATCCTTGAGTTTTGTAAATATATTATGAGATAAGACACATTATGATCAGCCTCTGTCAAGATATCAGTCATTAAGAATTAATCTGTCTCAAAGACAGCACATTATGTACAGCAATTTCTTGAACTGACTTTATACTACTGATGATTTGTACAAGGATTTGCATGAATTGCAGCATTGCTATTGAATTTGCTTAAGAAGAATGACATTGAGTTGTGTACAAAGAAGAATTGACTCATTATTTAAAATACATTATGTAACAGTGTCTTTCAATGACTTAAGAATGCACTTACATCTGAATCAATACTTATTTAAGTAGCTGTACACAAATCATTTATTATCAAAACAAACACTTTCAAATAGGTAATTGACTGTGCTCTGATGCAGAATGAAGTGAATGAGAAACATTATTCAGTTATCTATGATGATTAAAAGTTACAAAATGCAGAGCTCAATTATTCTGTTCATGAAAAGAAGTTATTAATCATTAAGTATGCACTTTGAACTTGATAGTACTATATTAAAAATGATCATACTACAACTATCATTATGAATCATGAAGATCTACAATATTTAAAGAATACATCACACTCATCTAAATGACTAGCTTGATGAATTGATGAATTTCAGCAGTATGATCTTAACATTCAATATTGACCTGAAGCTCAGACTATTGTATCAGATTTGATTAGTTATTGACTCAATTTCATAGAAAAAGACTCAGCAAATAAAGTGTTTTTAGACACTCTGTGAAGACTAAACAATGTAAAATGAAAGAAAGCAATGATATTGTATCTAAAAGATAATATAGAATCTGAAAAGTCACTGCTTTGCAAACATGTGTACAAAAATGATGTGATGAATCAATTTTGACTGCATTATAATTTGAAATTGAATGATCTGTATTTAATTCAAAAATAAAACAATGATGAAGTGTCATTTCTACAGTTTCAGTACTGTGCAGACTTTTTGAAACATATATACACTAAATATGAGCATTTAGAAGCATCAGAACTGCTAAGAGTTATTTAACTTCAAGCTTGATGACATAAACTATTGCAGAATATTAAATCATTTGCAAAGTATTGTCTCAACTGTTAAGTTGCTCAACAATCTTAAAAACATTAAGAGATCAAAGAACATTCATATTCAGCTTACAAGAATCTACTACTGTTCAAAAGATAAAGAATCAACATGATAAACATACTATCTTAAATGCTCTGAGAGAACTGCTGAATTATAACAGCAATTAACTATACTACAGACTGATCTGTGACTAAAGCTGTTCTGAATGCAACAGAAGCAACAGTTGTAGATTTTCTGTGTGATGAAATCTTTACAAATTATGATTTATTGAGAGAGTTACTATCTAATAATGATACAAACTTTCTCAGCCATATCATGATCTACTATTTAAAAAAGCTCAGAACTCAGCATAGAACAATGACTCTCTATTATCTCTGCACAAATGAAAAGATAGAAAATCTAAATAAAATGTTGAACTTCATGCTTACAAAATATCTTATGAGTAAATCAACTCAATTATGAAACAAATACTTATCACAAGCACTTTTTGTGACTTAAATTTGAGCTCATAGTATAATTAAACAGAGCTCATTCTATTTACTGTATGAAATAAACTTACAATTATTAGACAACTTAAACAATTTCTGACTGCTGAGAGAAACTGACTTTGAAGATCAGTTAAAATGAGTTAGACAGATACAGATGATTTAAGTAACTGTTAATGAAATTCTTTTATGAAAGATTATTGAATTGAAAACAATTTGTGATGAAACAGTGTGATTAAGTACTACAAAGAAAGAAGACTGAGTGCTTATATAAAATGAAGAGTCTCAGAAGTTTAAAGCTAAATGATTTGAGTCTTATAAGATATTGAAAACTCATTCATTAGAAACTTATGCATTAGAAATGCTCACAGAGCATGTTTTATGAAATTTAATTCATAATAATTGATTTGTGAAAGCACATATCTTTAATGTCAATGAATTTTGAGCTAGTTCAGAGCTGCAAAGCAGTCTGAAACAAGCTAAATTATCTGTGCAGCAATTAAGTTCTGAAGTTGATGAGATTCTTAAACAGAAAGAGTCATCATTGTCTTTTTACAAAGAACTCTCAATCATATCTTGAGTCAAATGAGATTGCAGGCAAAAGAAAGAGCTACATAAGCTCTTAGTAGAAAAGAAAGAAGATCTTTCTCAGAAGACAATTTATAAGACATAAAAATGTTATAAATGAGTAAACTCATCTGTATTCTCATTACAGAATGTTTCAAAAGCACACTGAAGTGTTGTTTCTTCTGAACTGATCTTGACTGAAGTGAGTAATGTGATGAATGCATTACAGAAGACTATTAAAAGCTAAAGAGATGCTGATGACTTGACTTCAACATTCATAACAGAAGAGAGATGTAACTGAAAGAAAGTGAAAGTTCTGGCATCACACAGTATTAAGAAAAAACTGAATGATTAAAAATAACTTGATAAAGACTTGCAACAACAACACAATGAGTTGAAGTCAAAATAAACAAGTAATAAAGCTGAAAAGAAAGATCAAAAAGCCTTAACTTCAGTAAGAATTGACAGTGATCTGATAATGATCTGTAAAAGAAATATGAGCTCATATAATCTACATGAGAGGCTTAAAAAAAAGGCTCTCATAAACTAGAAGATGATAGTATTAGGAGCAAAGCAATTTCATTAACTATCTATTTATTAAAAAAAGAAAAAAAAAAAGCTATGAGCTGAGCACAGACTGTAATTAAAGCAAAATTACTGTTCACTGCAATGATACAACAATGAGTAAGAACACAACTGGCACAGACAGAGCAGCAATGCAAGTAAAGCAATAAATGCATCAACATTAAGTCTTTTAACTCAACAACAAAGAATCTTAACAGTCATCTTTAACTCATCTGCAGCACTTAAAACATTCTCTGTTGATGAGTAATTGTAGTTAACAAGAAGTGTAATGTTGCTGATGATGACAACAGAAACAGCAGACAGAGCAACAACACAATGACAATAAAAAGTTATTAAGTTAACAAATAAAGAGAATTTGAATTCTGCATGACTTAGAACAATAAGTAGCCATTATATTAATATAGATTTATATTTACAAAAGCTGCACTGAATACTCTGTGCATCTCAATGACAGTTTGTACACAAACTGTAAAGAAAATGATGATCATTGAATTTAATCTAAACACACACTGTAAATGATCTGTCTTTATGCACACAGTTGTTGTAGACAGTTAACTCACATTTCTTATAAATATGAGTGACAACAGCTTCACAATATGTTCAGTAAGTGCAAAAACAATCTGAATTCATATTAATGTGCAGAATCAACTACTAAATTATTGACAACATCTTGAGCTCAGTCTTAAGTCAATTCTTCAACAGCAGATCAGTCAGAACATTAAACAATGAGAAGCTAAGCTGATCAGCAGTTGATCTGTTAGAGAGAGAAGAGAAAGCAATATTAGAAGCAGAATGCTTAACTGACTTTATGTATTGTTAGTTTTTAAATCAAAATCAAGACAATAACATATTGAGAAAAGAGTTTTGCAAGCTTTTCTTAAGACAGAAACAGTCAGTAGTCTTGTGAATATGATTAGAAGCAGACTTCTTTTAATTTAAGTTGTTGTCATCTGCATCTGACAATGAAGTGACAGCAGCACAATGTGAAACATGAATCTCAATGAATGATCTATGAAACATTAGTGACACACTGTGAACATATTATGAAAGCTTATATGATGAAAGAGCAAATAAAAAATTAATAAGTTGATGAAGTAGCAGTTAAAAGTTGAAGTGTGATCAAAAACTAAAGAAAGAAGAAGAGAATTTCTTTTGAGAGATTGTGGCTGATGATATAGGCAGATGATGTAAACAGTGAATAATTTATCTCATTGTTATGACAACAACAACTTGCACTTCTAGCTGCTTTTGAACAACAATAGTGATGTGAAGTAAGGTAAAACAATGTGAATGCAAATTGCAGACAGAAATTTTACAAAATGTTAAGCAAATCTCTGCATTCACATTAGTGAACTGTTGTGACTGTGCAGTAGAAAAGAATGTGATATCATTGCTTACTCATCTCTTACTAAGCACCTCTATTTATAGCTTAGTCATCATTTTCTATATATACTCTACATAGCATAAACAAATAGGAACAACTTTCTACAAACTGATTCACACACACCATAAGCAAAAAACACACCTGTTTTTCTAGTAAAACCTGTCACCCCTATATTCATTCACAAAATCATGCATTCACAAGGCCAATTGACACCTTCAAAGCTCTATAACAACAGTCTCAATGTCAAAGAGTAAAAGAAAGAATATTAAGATGAAATCTTTATCAAAACTGCATCTAAAAGATCTTAGACATTTCTTTACATTCTTTTTACTCTGAGATGTCAAGAACATCAATGTCAGTGAATTTGAAGACATTGATAGTATCAATTTAATAAGAAAGAAAACTTCAACTAAAGCTCTGCTCATGTTTCTAATTCATTGAACTGTCTTTCTTGACAAGAAAAGTCTTTTTGACAAGAATAAGATGATAAATCTCATCAGTTTTGACTATTCAGCATTTCTGACAAATGAGCAGATCAAATTAAAAGAAAAGACTTGATTTAAGAGCTATTAAGTGCAATAACAGCAGATTAAGGCACAGTTGTCAGCTGATGAGATTAAAAAACAAAATACTTTGATTTTAAATCTGAAGAATGTTAACAGAAAGAAGTAAATCAATTTAAAGATTATTCTTCTGATCTGACATAAGAGTAAGAAGAAGAACATTCAGATGACTGTTGACATTAAATTTATACAGAAGACAGTCTTAAGATCTGTTTAAGATAACTTCATAGACAGCAATGATTTAAAGTTCTTAAAAGAAAAGATAATCTTTTCACAGAAGAAGAGAGTAAATCAATTGCTTTTTGTAGAGTGTCTATATTAATTGATACAGTAAATAGCTACAGAGAAGAATTGAATAGTCATAAAGAAGCAAGAGAAGCTGAAATTGAAATTAAATAATTATATAAGATATCTGATTTGTTAATGACACTGTGACAATGCAGAGTGCAAGAATAAGAAAAGAAAATACTTAATGTTAAAAGAGAAGCATTATGCTCTGAATTTTAATCATTTCACTATCTGAAATAAAGTCATCAGCAATGAAGATGTCATCATTTTAAGCTTTTCTCTTTAAATTCTTTACATACTTAATTAATCTTCTTCATCTTCTTTAAAAAAGACTTCACAGTCTGTTCTACAGTCTTCTTTACAGTCTTCTTTACTCTTCACATCATTCTTGATCTTCACATCTATTCATATTCACATAAGACAGATCTCATCAATGTTCTCAATGTCATCAATGCTTATACAGAGTCTGTGACAATACTCATCATCATATATGTCTTTTTCTTCATCTTATTTATTTTTATCATCATATCAGCATTCTTATCAGCATTCTTATCAACATTCTTATGCTACTTCATCTTCTTCATCTTCTCTGTCTTCTTCATCTTCTTTACAATATCAAATGCATTATTCAATGCATTCATCTCATTCACTCTCATCTTAACTATCTTCTTCATCTTCTTCAAAGCCTGCTTCACAACTTTTATAATAGTCATTTTTACATTAATCTTTTTTTCATAAGAAGAAAAGCAGCTCTGTCAACAGTGATGATACAGAATCAATGAAGCTTCTATATTAATATATAGAATGATTTAAAAGACAGATTCTGAAGTATTTAATGTTGCTAAAGAATGCATACAAATAGCTGTGAAATCAGCTGTATAATGTGAAGCAGATAAAAAAGACAGAGATTTAAGATTGAAGAGACTTGAATATTTCTTTAGAGTTAGAAAAGCAGCTAAAGAAGAGAATTAAAAAGTGAGTAAAGAAGAGAACTGTGAAAGACATAAAAAATAGAATGAAATGAATAAAATAAATGAAAATAATTGATGCTGCAGACTCATTAATGCACTTAACAGCAGTTGTAAAGTTTCTAAAGTATTAAATAGTATTCAATTTATATATTTTTATCTTCTAAATCTGTCTAATCTAAAATTCATAGTCATTATCAGTGACTATTAACTTCATTTCAATATATGCACTTCAAAAATGTACCTCAGAATGTTTATCACTGTTATATTTCTTCACTATCAGTTATATAAACTTCTTAAAGTCATTCTTATACTTCTTCACAAGATCTTTATGCTGCTGCATTCACTGCTTAAGAATGACAAAGAACTGTTTGATAGAGTTATAGTCAGAGAAGTAGAAAGAAAGAAAAGTAAGCTTTATATTAGTCTTGATGTATATGTTGATTAATTTTTAGTAATATATTAGTAACTAAATACAGAGAGATCAGTAAACATATCTTGAAGTGATGTATAGAGATATTGTTCATAATCAGAACAGATTGTGACTCTAAAAAAGAACTGCACTTCAGAAGAACATAATTTTATATAAAGAAATTAAATAAAACTTCTGTTATAGAGCTCTGTCTGACTGTTTATGTCATGTATTCTTTGACAGTGTATGCTGACAGTACACTTCACTGTTTACTTTGTTTTAATAAGATTGACATTAAGACTCTCACTTCACAATATAATTACTTAAACTTTCAATTCTTATTCTGTTCATTTGCAGCTGACTCATCAACAAAGATAAGCTGATCTGCAGTTTAATTAATCAGCTGAATAAGTCATTCTGTATGTAGATTATTGTCTTGTTGAGTGACTTTTTGTTGTAGCTATTAAAATCACAAATATTAATCATTAAATTATACAATAAAGATTCTCACTATCTTCTATGTATGCTTCATTCTTTTCAGAACATCAGTCAATGTTCTGAGCTTAACATTAATCTTAAACTTATCTTAAAGAAATCATCTCATCTCATTACAGTAGACTCAGAGTCTTTTTTTAAAATATTTAATTAGTGTTTCTTTCATTGCTAAGATCAGAGTTCTAGATTAATCTTTTCTTTTAAGTTTAAAGATCTTGAATGATTCTTATATTTATTAGTTCATTCACATTCTTTAAATTTGTCAAGTAGACATCTCTGTGTTCTTGTGAATTGATGAAATTGACATTTCATAGATTAATTAACTGTCAATGAGATCTTTAATGTACTTAGACAATGAGTAAGACATTGTTGAAGTTTAGAAAGCAGTTATGATGATTGTGAGACTGTTTTTGATGTGAATTTGTGAATAAATACAGAGGTGACAGGTTTTACTAGAAAAACAGGTGTGTTTTTTGCTTATGGTGTGGATGACTCAGAATTTTCACCAGTACTGTATTCTTATTCTTATTCTTGTCAGTGACAGTTAAGTTTAAACTACCTTACTGCAACTGCATACCTCAACTATGAGTATGAGCCTCAACAAAGTTTTATGATTTCATGCTATCTTGTAATGTTGAATCAGTCTCTTACACAGTACTTATCTTTCTATGATACTGAATTCAATAACAGTAAGGTAGATCAGATAGATACAGAGTAATGTAATTGCCACTTAGTTGAGTCAGTCACTTAGTCAAGTCACCTCACTGTTACTTAATTAATTCTTGTTAAAACACCTTGAATTATTGAGATTATCATCTCTCTAGACTAACTACATGAAAACTGAATTATTCATGAGCATTTTCTTTCAGATCAGCTTTGCAAATTCAATTTTACCTTTTAATGTATGATATTTAGCTATTTTATCAGTCAATTTCTTCATCTTCTTCTCTGTCTTCTGCATCATAGCTTTATTCTTGTTAACAATAAGAACTTAAGCATTTTCAACATTCTTTTGTGACTACTTCTTTCACTGTTGCTTCTACTTGTCAAGCAGCTTTTAATTAATCTGCTGTAGAACTATTCTATTCATCACAGCTGTCAGAGCTGTGTCTTTTAGATTTAAGATACATATATATAATGATGATGTCATATTTACTATGATCTTATTCACAAACTGATTGATTTGAATTGCTGTACTAGATGTGACAGTGATGTTGACTTGAACTTCATTGAAATTTGTAAAGAAGACATAGAATGAGATCTTTGATCAAGATAATTTTAAAATAACAATAAAAAAATTAAATAAAATAAGATCTACATCTCATTATGCACTCAGAACATTCTAAGTCATAATTGCTGTTGATTTAGTCTTTTAATAGTAGTGTAGAAAGTTCAGCTTATTAATATTGATAACTTCATAATGTAAATGAGTATAAATATACTTCTTATAGATCTTGCTCAATGATTCAAAGACTTCAACATTCAATGACTGCAGCAAATAAGTTAAATGTAAAGAAAGACATAAAGTCATAATGCTGTGATCACAGCAGTACTGAATAAAGTCAGTAAAGACATAACTTTTGTAATTATTCAGTATTAATAGTTAATGAATGTCTTGAGTCTGAATTTTAATATATAAATTGAAGATCTTAAGTCACTGAAGCTTTATTGCATTAATAATTCAGTCATTATCACTGACTTATAGAACAGTTTAATCATTCTTAACAGAGTTTAATTATATTTGCTGTATCAGCTTGTTCTTGAAAATGAAGTAGAATAAAAGAATAATATTATTGAACAATATATATTTAATGAGAAATACTCAATTTTAATTATCAGTTTAAACACTGAAAGCTTGTGCTTCTATGCATTATATTAGAACTTTAAAGCTGTCTGTAATGCTCATTGCAAATTTCTTTTCATTCATGTTATATATGTCTAACTTCAAAATATCATGCTGAATTCATATAAAGTTGTATAAATCAAATCATTTTTAAATGATTTCAAGATTTCTGACATTCTTTCAATTCTGATTAAAATTGCAGCTATACTGTGTCTTAAAGTCTGAATATCAACACAGAAAATTCTTATATCAATGTTGTTCTAAAGAATTCAGATTGTCTTTAACTGTCATTAAATGCTTTATTATGAATTTCAGCTGTTCAATTCATGAAGATCACTCTCAAACTGTCATAGTATTAATTCATTAAATTAAAGCATTCTTCTCATGCATTAACAGTCATTGTTGATCTGTCTGAAAGATCTTTACTGATTGTCTTTCTTTTCAATGAACTTGTAGAGTAAATTGAGATAGATCATAGATTTAAGCAATTTTGCAAAGAAAAACTGATGAATCATTGTTCAAATCAGCTAAGGCAAGGCTATATTGTGTGAAAATATCAGAAATTGACTTAATTGATTCATCTGAGGCCATTGTGGATGTGTGGTGACAATGAGGTGGACAACAATGTTGATGAGGATGTTTGTGGCTAATGAGGTGGCTCGACTGGGTGGCTGGCTCGACTGGGTGGCTGGCTCGACTGGGTGGCTGGCTCGACTGGGTGGCGATTACGTTATATGTTTACAGTACATCATGTTGTACAAGTGAAAGTTGGTCTGCCCCGCCTGCAATGGAACGGCTTGCAGCAAAGAACGCTAATGCAGCGTCGATGCAGTTAACGAAAAGCAGGTAAGGTCAACTCCGCAATGATGATGGGTATACTGAGAATGTGGGACTGAACAGCCAGGTGTTGCTTGACTGACAACATTCATCTATGAGTATGAGTACGAATTACTGGCTCGGACTCGAGATAGGATACCCAGCAAAAATCGATTCCTGGCTCTCCTGGCATCATCCCAGGCAAGGGAATACCAACTTCTGTCCCCACCGAGTACTCCACGGACCTGCTACCTAATCTGGATCTCAAGACCTTCCAGATGAGGAGTCGTATCTGTCGTGATGGTACCACTTCTTCAAGTCTATCCTGCAGCCTCTTTTCTTCCCACGTCATTTATGTTGAAATCTCGTATCCATGGCGGAAGAGCTTCTTCTATCACCCATCTTGAACGGTGCAACTACATCTGCGCCGTGTGCCGTTCCGTCCGTATCTCGATCTTCTGACCCGTTCCTTGGTTGAACGAAGATCTTTCCCCTGTATTAACCCTTGCAGCGGTGTTCACTCGTATAGGCAGGTAGCTGCACCTCGACGTTGTACCCCTCTCCAATGTCGACGATGCCTCCGGACACACAAATATATGAGGTTCCCCAGTCGCTCTGAATGCGCTGCATCGCCCTCTGCTTTTTCTGCTCTCATTCATGATGTTTGCTTCAATCAGATGTCTGCCGTTACTGGCGACTCTTCTGCTATCTGTTGCGAACTCGGCGACGTTGAAGCAGAGACAGCTACCAGTCGATGCCACTGGGGTACAGACACTGACATCACCGAGTGGTGTAACCATCAGGTTCAAGAATCCTAGCGCAGAAGGGGTCTGTGAGACTACGCCGGGCGTCAACTCATACGCGGGTTATATTGACCTCGATCCAAATACGCATGCCTTCTTTTGGTTCTTCGAAGCCCGTCACGATCCTGCAAATGCCCCGGTTACTCTCTGGCTCAACGGCGGTCCCGGAAGCGACTCGCTGATTGGGCTCTTTCAAGGCAAGCATTTTATCGCCGAGTCCCACTGGATAATGAGGCTGATCATGCTTACGGATCAGAACTGGGACCTTGCAACGTAACCCAGAATCTGACAACCATGCTCAATCCGTATGCGTGGAATGAAGTGTCGAACATGCTGTTCTTATCTCAGCCCGTTGGCGTTGGCTTCTCCTATAGCCAGGAAGAACCAGGAACCATCAATAATTTCACAGGAGTCTTCCAGAATGCTTCCGTTGCTGGAGTGGATGGTCGTAAGTTAATCTCATGCCGATAGTCTCTGATTTTGTGGCATTTGCAAAATTGATAGCATGGTTCCGCCACTCTGACTCTCCCTCAGGCTACCCCGTCATTGACGCCACAGCCATCGATACGACGGACCTGGCGGCTATCTCAGCTTGGCATATCCTGCAAGGGTTTTATAGTGGTCTTCCCCAGCTCGATTCGAAAGTTGGGTCGAAGTCTTTTAATCTGTTCACCGAATCTTATGGCGGACACTATGGCCCATCTGTAAGCGCTTTTATCTTGGTTTGCTCGAGGGCTTTGCGACCATCGTCCTGCCTGATTATTAAATCGCTCCGGTTTCTTTATCGTATAATCGTTCTTGAATTGTCCAAAACCTGGCGTCAACTGAAAAGGCTAGCCTGTAAGACTCGCGCGGACGTTTGTACTGACATATTGACACAGTTCTATAACTACTTCTATGATCAGAATCAGTTGATCGCCAACGGTACTATGCAAGGCACGCAGCTGAACTTCGACACTTTGGGAATAATCAATGGTAGGGGTCCGACGAGAACTCCTTACCTAGCCGACAACTGACGTAAGCTGTTAGGTATCATCGACGAATATACACAGGCTCCTTTTTACCCAGAGTTCGCCGTTCACAACACATATGGCATCAAGGCCGTCAATGACACCGTCTACAACTACATGAAATTCGCCTGCTTCATGCCGAACGGTTGCCTCGAACAAGTCAATTACTGCCGACAAAGCGACCGGACATCCCTTGCTGACCATGCCATCTGCTCCGAAGCCACGAGTATGTGCCGAGACAATGTCGAGGGACCATACTATCAATTCTCCGGTCGAGGAGTCTATGACATCCGCCATCCTTACAACGATCCAACTCCGCCTACCTACTTTGTTCAGTACCTCAACCTACCTTCCACGCAGCAAGCGCTGGGCGTAAACCTCAACTACACTCAAGACTCAAACGACGCGATCTACTACGCTTTCCAGCAGACCGGAGACTTTGTGTACCCTAACTTTCTCGAGGACCTTGAGATGATCTTAAACAACGGCGTGAGAGTCACCCTGACCTATGGAGATGCCGATTATATCTGCAACTGGTTCGTTGCCTTCCAATGCATTCTAACATGCGATTCGATGCACATTCTGACGAGAAGCTTTCTTTCTACAGGTTCGGTGGAGAGGCAGTCTCGCTTGCCCTAAACTTCAGCCACGCGACCGAGTTTCGAGCAGCCGGCTACGAGCCGTTCATGGTCAACAGCCAGGAGTACGGCGAAGTGCGACAGTTCGGCAACTTCTCCTTCCTCCGAATGTACGAGGCCGGCCACGAGGTGCCCTACTACCAGCCGGTCGCAGCGCTCGAGATGTTCCGCAGGACGCTCGATAACCTCAAACTGGCGGACGGTACACCCGAGAACATTGCCAACTACAGCACTCACGGAACTCCGAATGCAACGCATACCGAGCCCTTTGTCGCTTTGCCCACGTCGACGGGTTCGTCCACCAGTCTTGCCAAGGCGAGCAGCACCGGTGTGTACTTCTAGAAGGCCAGCTTAATTGGTGTAACTGACGCTGCGGCGTTGGAGAATATTCAATAATGTATATAACAAAGGAGATTTACGAGACTGGTTCATTCTTTATCTGATACTGTAGTTAGCATTGAATATTTATTATTACCTTATAATTATCATTTATCGTCATTATTACTTTGCATGGCTTTGAATCCGCCCACCGGATGGACGGTCATGGACCTCCGTCCCTGAATAATGAGGTAACATTAAACTCAAGGTAAGGTAAGGTAACTTACCTTACTGTACGAATGAACAAATTGGCCCACAAGGGAAGGTCGAAAGGAGTTTGTGCCTGAGCTGAAATTATTATTATTAATTACCTGGTAGGTCATCGTCGTCAATCGTCACTAGTGGATTTAGCGGGTTCCCCTTCGCCCGGTCCTTCGTTACTCCGCTCTCGGCTCTTTCCTTCAGGCTTTTAATTTACGCTTTACGCTGTCGATCACAAGATAAGTCAACTTGAAGTTACTGTAGTCAGTCTGACTGAGTAGAGAACTTTTGCAAAGTGTAAATTTTTATTTGCACTTCTGACATAGGTTTAGCTCAGATTTGAAGTGTTAGTCGTTTACACAAAGTGAAAACGGCTAACACTTCGACCCTTGTTTTGCCTGCAGTTTATACTTTTTACACTTCATTTACAGTTGGTGGACCCTGAACTGATTACTTTTGGAAGATAATTACACGCTAGTATTGTAAATTCTGAAGTGCAAAAAATTATTTGCACTTTGCAAAAGTTCTCTACTAGTGAGTAAGGTAAGGTAATTACTACCTTAGTAAGTAAGTCATTGAACGCATTCTTCAATTCAAATGACCATCTCTGACCTCCTCATACTGTAAGTAAGGTAACTTCCGCACAAGTGACAAACTTCATCAGCCTTCAAAACGCTCTCCTGGGCTTGGAACGAATACCTTAACTAACGTTATCGCCTAGACATTAATATTGGCCCAACAGTTACAGTACCTACCTTACCTTACTTTTGCAAGTCCTTTCGCGCTATTTGGACCATCCCTCCAATCCACATCTTTGGATTTTCATCGCTCACTCTATCTTAAGCCTTTCCCGGTATAGCTCTGGTCCCGGAAGGTGCACCTTGCTCCACCACAACGATGAAGCATCCTACCTAGATTAACGTTCGAGTGGAAGGTCAATGTCCTCAAGCTTGTATGGTGTCTCCAGCCACTGTACTCGATCGAGGAGATTACCAAGTCTGCTGGGCAGATTCGCTATGCGGGATACTATCCCCACAATTGCGGAACAAGAACCGGGGAAGCTACTGTACTTACCTTAGGTTGCAGTGGAGGCAATGATAATCTCAATTTGAGAACTACTTATGTCACAGAAAGCAAGAAAACAGCTGGACCTCTGAGTAGTGAGAGCTTGTGCACTCCAGACTCGTGGCAAGCCGGATCTATATAACAGTCCCAAACCCCCGGATCTTGAAGCCTTTTTAGTGTCTCTTCGTTCGCAGCTTCATGCTTTCTTTGGGTCGTTGCAATCACTAATTCAGAGCGCAAGCATAAGGGAGCTCTCTCGATGCCTCCCAAGATGGCGAATACATCGTCAGCTAATCCCCAAATGTCATCGAAGCGGAATGCCTCGACCGCAGGGTTCAACAACCCTACTGGCAGACCGGCGAAGAGAAGGGCGTCAAAAGCATGTGCCTGCTGCCGGGCGAGGAAGGTCCGATGCAATGTGGTCGAGCATGGCGCTCCCTGCACCAATTGCAGGCTGGACGACGTCGAATGCATTGTTCAAGATTCGAAACGCCGAAAGTACGTCCTCCATCGCAAGTTGTACCGCATCTACATACTTCATTCTCGTAGCTCGCACGATCTCTTTCTCCGCCAATCGTTATGTTTGGATTGAACTCAATTGTGCCTCGGCTGTAACTTATCCATCGTTGGCGAGCGAAGAACTGACCCGGATTTCCGCGTCGTTTACAGGAAGTTCTGGGACAAATCCGACAACACTCAGGCTTCATCATCTTCGCAAATCCATCCCGAGATCAGAGATGCTGCCGAATTTGTCCGAAATGACGGTATCAGACTCGCGACCAATGCTGATATCTCTCTCGGCGGTGTCCCTGAGTCTCAATCACCGCTGTCTTCCTCGTGTCTGTCGCAAGACTCTGAGCGTGATCATGAGCAGCACGTGCCTCATCTGATCTGTGAGCTTCACCTTGTGCGGCTCGGTCACCACCGAAGCTGATGTTGAGAGTCAGACCAGACCCAAGGCCACCGACTCAGTATGGATGAGCGCAACCGACGCGCCTCACTAAGTGCTACACTACACCCTGGATTGCTACCCCTGACAGGTGCGGGCCAATTGTTCAATCCGTATTTACTAGCCAGGAAACGTGCGGTCGTCCCTCTACCCCATTACTTCAAACCACTGCCGTCGAGGATCACTCCGGACGATATCGAATACCTGGACAAGAAGGGATCCTTGTCGATCCCCGGGACAGTTTTACGTAACGAACTCCTTCGGGCGTATATCGAGTATGTGCATGGCTACATGCCGTTGCTGGATCTGAGTGAGTTTTTAGGCGCCCTGGAGAGACATGATGGCTCGACCAAGCCCATCAGCTTGCTCCTCTTCCAGGCGGTCATGTTTGCTGGAACGGCATTCATTGACTTGAAGCACTTGCGTCATGCCGGCTTTACGACTCGGAAGGAAGCCAGGAAGACATTTTTTCTCAAAGCTAGGGTATGGCCCTGCAACGAGAGATTGTGAACCGTTCCTATCTGACACGAACGTAGTTGCTCTACGATTTTGACTACGAGCTCGACCGCATATCGCTTGTTCAGGCACTACTACTGATGACTTACTGGTACGAGACGCCCGATGATCAGAAAGACACATGGCACTGGATGGGCGTGGCCATCTCCTTGTCTCATACGATTGGCCTACACCGAAATCCGGAGAAGTCAACTATGGATCCCAAGAGGCAGCGGCTATGGAAGAGAATATGGTGGTCATGTTTCATGCGTGATCGACTGATAGCATTGGGTATGAGAAGACCAACACGGATCAAGAACGAAGACTACGATGTGCCGATGCTTACGCTTGAGGATTTCGAGCTCGAGCCCCTCCCGTCCGAAATGACCTGTATCTCTCGAGAGTGCTCACTCGCTTGGGATGGCGAAAAACGCCGCCAGATCGCAATAATGTGCATCGAAAAAGCTAAGCTTTGTCTCTGTATCAGCCACGTACTGTGCGCGCAATATTCAGTACTCAATAACAACTTGGGTGGTTTGACCGCCGAAGGTAACGCGACTACAACGATGATGCTTCTTCCCAAGAAGCAGGATGCTGAAACTTGCGAAGTTGAACTCTGCGACGTGGAGCTTAACAAGTGGATAGAAGAGCTGCCCGAAAACCTGAGGTATCCCGAGCTTTCCCCTAGAGAGCTTGGCAACGAAGACGGAGTTTTCATCGTACACCGGGCTCTACTCAATATGATCTACTTGACTACCGTCAGCGCTCTCCACCGTCCACAAGTGTTACCTTCGGCTCCTGCCGCCTGGCCTGCTCGCAACGGTGACACTGAGCTGCATGAATTATCCCGGAAAAAGGTCCGCCATGCGGCAGCAGAGATTACCCGGACAGCCCAGGATTTGCATCAGCTCAATCTTGTACAGTATCTCCCAACTACCGGCGTGACGGTGCTGCTGCCTGCAGTTATCATTCATTTGCTTGATATCAAGGCAGCGAACGAGGAGATGCGCAGAGCAAGTCTTCAAGGCTTCTGTCAATGCATGCAGGTCATGCAGAAACTGCGTGAGAGCTACGCTTCGGCGGACTATGCCACACAGTTCCTCGAAGCTGCCATCAGGAGAGTTGACGTTCAAGTGTCGCTTCACATCTCGCCCGATAAGCAGCGACGCCTGCCAAATATTCCAGGTTTGGTCGGTGCCAATCATCCGACGGCTCTCACTCCTCCGCCCGACGAACACGCGGCAAAACATAATAGCGATCATGATATTGACATCGCCGTGAAATTCGAAAGTACCATGGCTTCTACGCCGCCAAGCTCGGAGGAAAGCGAGCCTACCACCGAGCACGATTCCAATCTCATGTTTCACGATAATAGCAAAGCCAGCCTAGCAAGTATGATCTTGTCTACAAACAACAACCTCCTGAACTCGTGCACCAACGACTCTGACCTGGATTGTTTCCTCAACCTCGAAGAAGCAGCAGATCCTTTTACTTTCGGTGAGGAACAAGGCTCTGGCATGCCGACGGCTGTGCACGGCGAGAGCAGTGGGTTCACTCTGGATATGGACTGGATGAAGGACATGAAGGACTTTCAAGGACTGTCTATGACCCACGTTGACCTGATGGATGGAGAAAGAATGGTCGAAGAGGGAGTCCAGGCTTGACATTCGTGATTTGTCCGTATTGGATTGGGATCCGGAAAGCTAGGGGCGTGTAATAAGAATGTCGATACGCCGGCCCCGATATGATTGATCATGTTTGATAGTCCGAATGGAGGACTCTTCTAAGCTATGGGCTGTAATGGTACCTGAAACCCCTTTCGAAATGCTTTGTAGGCCTGACCCTGAGGCCGATTACTCGTGACAATGGGAACACTGAGCCGCATCGAGGTGAGATCTGAATTAATATTGTAGGCCGGTCAAGCTAAGTACGGAAGACTAAATCTACCATATGGACAATCAAAATTTTAAATTGTAAAAACCCCGCAACAGAGTCAAAAACCTCAACCATCAACATGAAAAATCATTGTATGATAGATCTAAATTCTTACAAGAACTGAATTATCAATCTTTTTCAGAGAGATCATACTGTTGTTGATATTTCAACAGAACTTTTAAGAGAACATAATGTCATTTACAATAATTATACAATTCAGCAATAACTTAAATTCTAAGAAGTTTTTAAGCAAATCAGAACAGAATACTGTTCTAATTTTAAGAAATGAATAACTGCTTTATTTTATGAATTATGTCTTAATAATAAGAATATTTTGCATATTCTTTAGACAGAGAATTGAACAATTAATGTATAAAAATTTATATAAATATAAAAAGAACTTAACTTACTATGAAAGATCTTTATCTTCAATTAAAAAAAAGCAGATACAGAGCTAATAAGAGTAATATCTTAAGAGCTGAATACTGAAACAATAAATAAATATAAATAAGATTTGTTGCACATATACTTTTATATGAAAGAGCATTTGACAGCACAGTATATTTATTTATAAATATAAAAAGTTATAACTAATATTTTGTCATAATATCACTATGCACTCATACTAAATCATAGCTGAACCTCTTACACAACAATTGATAAGCAAAGTACTATATAAATAACCTTTACATATAAATCTTTTAAGTTTCTTAGTTGTTAATCTTTATCAATACAAGACTTTAACATTAGAACTTCATCAAATAGCTATTGTAATGTAGTGTCTTACATTGTTACATATCTTACTCATCAGTCTCTTATAGATAAGAGACTCATGAGTAGGGTGGCTGTCAGGTTTTTTCAAAGCTGGTTTTTCGCTTATTTCGCATGCCTTGTTAGCCATGAGCAACCATAGTGGCAGGAACTTCAAGAATTTGAACAAAACTTCAGCTGTGTGCATTGAGCTTGAAAGCGATCCGTTTTTTGCGATTTTAGGCTCATTTTGTAGAGAATTGTGAGGGCTTTCCAACGATGTAAAAATTACCAAAATTACACGAGAAACAATGAAAATTACCTAATATTACGAGTCGGGTCGGGTTTCAAAGTTGGGCCCGGTGGGTCGGGTCGGGTCCTAAAATCTGGGCCCGACCCGACCTGACGGCCACCCTACTCATGAGTTTACATATTTATTTAGAAATAGACTATTTAAAATTGTTAAGAAGCTTAATTTTTAAGATCATTAATGTTATATAAAAGATATGCAACATTATAAGAATAAATACATTATATCTGAATTTGACTATTTGTGATTAATTGATGAATATGATAAACTTTGAATTTAAAACATTGAGATATATGCAGATATTGATGCATTCTCATATTATATATTATAAATTTATATAAATGTAATAAATTGTTGAGAAGCAGTGTTCTAGCTGCTTCTATGAAGCAAGATAGAACTAATATCAGAAACTAAGTAAAGACTTTATTTACATTAACTACAGTTAATGTTCTTTCTATTTCTTCTGTAACTTTCTTAATCAAGATATGCTCATAGACAACACAGTTTAAGAATTTCATTAAATAACATAATATAACATAAATATCTACTTTCTTTTAAAAGATTATGAACTCAAATTAATAAAAAGCTTTTTAGAGAAAGTGTATACTTTTAATATGACAGTAGTTGAGTATGCTGATTTTTAAGATTTATAAAAGATTTATAATAAATTCAGCTTTAGCAGAATCAGCACACTGATAATAGCTGTATATATTAATTATTAAGATTTATAGTTAATCTAATTTTAACAATATCACTGACTATTGAGATTCATAATAAATCTGACTTTAGCAGAATTAATATTTTGCAATAATTGAGTACATTTAATTTAAAAGATTTACAGAGAATTAATTTCAGCAAAAATCAGCATTTATAGTTATTTAGAAAGCACTGTTCTTCAGTAGCTTAATATAAGTCATTAAGATGAATAAGTATTATTGTTTTACAGAATAAGAGATATAAAAGCTTTTTATTTGTTTTATTTATATTATCTTTAATGTATACATTGTTATTTTACTTTATTCACTTCTTATATTACATATCAACTATTATCATCATAAACTTCAATAACTTCTTTATAAAGTAATAACTTATCTCAATTCTTATTTGCAAGAACTGCAATCAATGATTTATTTTTATAAAAAAATAATTGATAAAAAAAAATCTATAAAATGTTATTGAAATCTTAACAATCAATATACTGATCAATAAATTCTTAAACTCATTTCTTCTCAGCAGTCTTAGCTTTAAAAATTAGAAAATTAATGTAAAGACTTTATATTGACTTATTATTTGTATAAATGCAGATAATTAAGAATATTTGATGAACAAAATCAGCATAAAGAATGTTTGAGATACATTAAAGTTTAAGTATAAAAAGAAGTTGCAGATAATTAAAAGACAATATTTAATGAAGTTTGTTAAATATAGAATGTCAGAGAACATATTCATTAAAGAAGTATAAATTTATTTGAGTAAACTTAATAGAAAGATTGCTGCAACTCAGTTTGATATAATTAAATTATTTAAATTAAAATGACACTTTTAGATGCTGCTTTAAGTGCTATCAGTTAAGTACATTATAATTTATGATGTCATTAATGCTCAGAACAATTTAGACATTAAGAGAGATCTATAAAAGCTTTAAAAGAAAAAGATACAGTTTAAGATTGATGAGACTGTCATTATTTTGTGAATAGATAAACAGAAAAAAGATTAATGTTTAATGAATTAGAACTGCAGTTCATTAAATCACTGCATAGCTAATATTAAGCAATATTATTGCAGATCATTCAGCTTAAACAGTGATTATTTTTCTCATTACTTTATTAAGTGCTTTCTTTATAATAATTTTCACTTCATTAAAGATTGCAAATTTCTTTCTAACATTAAGTAAAATACTTAAAAAAAGACAAGCAGATTAACTGCAGTTAAGCTGTACAGATTAATTGCAGTTAAGTTATATTAAAAGTCAGTTTATAAAGAAAAAGAAAAGAGATATAAAATCTTTAATATAGAAGTCAGTAACAGTGATGATGATGACTTCTTCTTTAAATTTAAAAAAAAAAGAAAATTAACAATAAAATTGCTGCTCTGTTTAAGAAGACTGTCAGTAAGATATTTAAATTTAAATAAATTGCAGATTCTGAATTCTTCTTATACATAATTGATTAACTTTAACTCTTCAGTGATTTTCTTATATAAATGAGATGTCAGCAAATTAAAGTTAAAAAAAAACATTTATACTCTTATTATTGTAAAATAATCATTATACAAGTCAAATCAGAAAATTCTGTAAGACTGAGTTCAACACTTTATGTATTTAAACTTGAGATCAATCTTCTGTTAAGAAAGTGAATGTGCAAAATGAAACTGCATAAAAGCTTTAATTAACACTGTCTTTAAATATATAATAAGCACAGCAAGACTATAATAGAAGCATTAAAGTGAGATAAAGTCTATATAATTAAGTATATTATAAAAAGTCTTAATAAATTTGTTTTAATATTTATAATGCATACATTACATTCAGAGATCATCTTCTTTGTTATTGCTTCAGATACAAGCTTACATATTTAGATTTATAAGCATAATCTTATGATCAACTTCTTAGATGTTGATACTGCATCATTAAATAAAAAGATTAAGACTTACAGACTTTAACATTAACAATTTGTTCATCTTAATTCTGTAAAGTTGCATAATCTTTATAAGATGACAATTCTTGAAAAGTCAATTCTCATTATTAAGAACAACAAGAACATATATGAGATTTGTGTTCTAATTAAGTTTATCAATAAGTAAAATTACACTATAAGCAAAAGAAAGATTAACATTCTTGTTCTTGTCTTTATTAACATATGTAATTCATTATTCTTGTTATTTAACAGATATCAATACTTTCTGAAGATAATAGATAATTATTTTTAAAAGATGTGAATGATACTGCTGAAGCAATATAATGAGACTTTATAGACATTGTAAAAATGATGATTAAAGATTAAACTTTAAATTAATGTAAAGATTCTTACTGTACAAAGCAACAATAAAATGAAGTTAAAGTTTACTTTAAATGATTGATGTAAATCTCTTAACATTACATTGCAATACATAATGTTCTACATGTCAATTCAGAATGACATTGTCAAAAAAGTCATTCAAATCACTGAGAACTCAGTGCACATCATGATTAAAGAGATATAACTGTTAATAAAGTTCTGAATGCAAACAGCATAGACAGATGTCTATCTTTGTAATTAAATAGCAATTAATTTTTTAATTAATGATAAGTAAATAACTCTTAAGAAAGCTTTCACTGATGTGAAGTTATTCATTAATTATATTTATATATAAGAATGCAAGTGCTACAGCTACATTGATCTCAAGTTATTATCTGAAGATAGATGCAATAAGTTCATAAATTAAGAATAAGTAAGAGTCTTTATAAATTATAATGAGAAAATTACAAAGCAGTATTAGCTTTAAGCTTTAGATCTTAAGCACATCATTAAAAATCATACTGTAAAGTTTACTAAAAGTAAGAAGAAAGACACTGTTGATCTTAGACTATAACAGTAAACATTAAATGCTCTTTTAAATAGAAGATCTGTTGAACATTTATGAAAGAAGTTAATGATTGTGAAGATTACAGCTTCAGATTAGGCATTTATAACTTAGAACAGTAAGATGCAGTTTAACTTGATTATAATTAAGATTAATAAGTCTTAAGATAAACAACATAAGATTAAGTTAACTGTAGTTAATCTAGACAAGTCATTAGATAAGAAGATTAACATTAATTAAGTTAAAACAATGACATCTAAAGAAGTCAGAATCTTTCTGTGCATTGAGATCTTAAAATAAAAGAGAAATGACAACAATAACAATTAAGATGCAGATGAGCTCTTAATTAAAATATTAAGAATTATGCTGACACTTATGACACTCTTTATAGACAAAGAAGACTCTGTAATTAAACTTAATATTTCAACATTTGTTATTTATGTTGAAGCAGTGAGAGACTCAATCTGAAAAGAAATGTAAAAGAATGTTATTCATACAGAGCTGACAGTCTTGACAGTAAATGAAATATGAGAAGAGACTGTGTCATTAAGAAGAATCAATATTGTAATTAATAAATAAGTCTTTAAATTCAAGCTGAACACTGATGAATTCTTAAATAAGCTTAAGATAAGATTTGTGACAAGAGACTTCTTACAGACATATAATGTTGATTATAAAAATATTTTTACTTTCATTATTAAATTTAACACTCTGTAAGTCTTTCTGACTATTGTCACACTCAAGAACTTCAAGTGTCATTAAATAAATATTAATAACATCTTTACAGAATTTTTTCTGAAGAAAACAATCTATATAACATTCTTTTCTGAAATCAATGTTGCATTTAATTATGTTCTGCACATACTGTGCAGCCTTTATGATCTTAAGTAAGTCACACAGAACTGATATAAATAATGTGTCATTAAACTGCTTAAATTAAGTTTTCATTAAAGCAAAATTGACTTCTATCTTCTTCTTTACAACATTAAAAGAATCATGCTGCTTCTTTATATAAACAATATTATTATGACTTCAACAAATCTGTTACACATTCTCTGATTTAAGCAAGCTTTTGTGAACATGTTTAAAGTTAAGAACTTAAGAAAGACACAGAAAATTCTTAGCATTTAAATTATATATAACTGTAAAATGAGAATTCTGCATCTAAATCAGACTCATTATATAAAAAAGATATTAAAGAATCTTTATATGCAATTTGATAAGCATAGAGTCATCAGCATTTCATTTAATAAATATAATGTTTTTTATTTTATCAGCTTAATTGATCAAAGAATAGATTAAAGACAGTATTAACAGATAATTGAAAGCTTAATGTATGCAGTAATTTATATTTAATTAAATATCATCTTTACATTAAATTGATTAAGTCAATATTTCAGCAATTCTGCAGAGCATTATGAATACACATTTAAGAAATTACTGCAATACATAAGATTAATCATTAATCTCAGCATTATCTACAGCTTTAATGAGAGTTAAGTAATGCTTAAATACTTTGACTTTAACTATGCTTCAGACAAACAGAATTAGAGTGATCATTAGGTTAAGTCAAGCTCAGATTTTAGAACTTAACTTAACTCATCAAACTTTACTTTGCAACTTAACTTAACTCTATACAGAGTTGAGTTTCAGACAGAGTTAAGTCAGGCTATTCTTAACAGCTTGAATTAGATCAGAATTAATTAACTTCTGTTATTAAGCAGCTTTATATTGACAGCAGTTATTATTGCAACATTTTTAATTAATATTGTATACAACTCTTCTTGTTTAACTACATGTCTGCTTTATAAGCATTATATGTGAGCATTATTAATTTAATTATCAGATCACTCATTCTCTACAGAGCAAAAATACATTAATTAGTATACTTTATCTTTTTAGTAAGTCTGCAATGTATAAAAGATTACTTTCATCTTTTGCAATTTTTCTAATATTATTAGATTCTCTTTCTTATGTAGCTCAGCAACTATATCACAAATAAGTCATGAAAGAGACTCTTAATATGCAAGAGCTTATACTTTTAAAAAATGTATAAAGATATGTCTCACTTATCTTCTACAAGTTCATGATAACTGACTAATTTCACTTTAAGCTATCATTATACTGATTAGAAATCTCTTCAATCAGCAGTAAGAAGAATTCTGAATTTAAAATAAAAAAATGCAGCTTTTATCAATACTGTCACTGCTGCATTGCATAAGCTGATCAGAGAGCATTAAAATTGAGCATTTTAATTTAATTTAATAATGCAATTATGTGACTTACTTAACTCTTTTTGTGCAGAAGCTGATTTAAAAAAAGAAGAATTGTTAATGATTTAATCTTCTTCTTTAAAGATGTCATGCTTGACAGCTCATTCTTTATTTTCATTTTATGAACTTATTCTATCTCATACATCTTCATCTGTAATTCATATTCTGTTCTCTTCAATAAATCTTGTATTGTCAGATTCACAAGCTTTAAAGTCTACTTAATATTTTTTTGTAACTTTGACTTTCATTATGACTCTGTCATGCTATACAACATAATTTTAATGTCAGTTTCTTTACTGTGAGAAGATCTATACTTAATAAAGAAATTGCAACTAAAATGATTGAGATACTACACTTTACAAATTGTATGTATTGCTTTGAATTTCTCAGATAGTAACTTAAGAAGAAATGATCATAAATCAATAAATCTAAATAATTGTACAGCTTGATTTAAATTGATCTTAGTTATCTACAAATTCATTAATAACAAAAACACAGCATTCATGTAAACAAATAATAGTATAGAGACTTAGTAAGTTCATTTATATTTAATATAACACTTTCTACATTTTCTTTTTACAGAACATCTTACTTTTTGCATTAAACTTTTTATATTTTCTTTTTGCATCATGTAAGTAAAGTAAGTAATGAAGAGATATGATGTTGACTTTCATTTTAGAAATACATCATTAAAACAGAGAAAACTGAGTGCAAAGATTATCTTTATTAATGTAGCAAAAGCATCAGACTTTATACTTCTCATTACTGAACTGAATCAACTTATCAACATAGTAAAAACATCAGACTTTACATCTCTCATTACTGAATGAGATCAATTCATCAGTAAAAGAACACATTCTATTAATACATTAGAGTTCTCACTTCAATCTAAGAAGAAGAGAAAGAAAAAGATCAATAAAATTAATTTATCTGTCTTAAACATTGCTGCACATCTGAAGAAAGAAGGCTTTGCTGATTAACAAAAAAGAATAAGAACATTTATTAATTACTTTGAATTCACACTCAATGCTGCACTGTCTTAAAGTACTTTAGCTGCTTCTTTTACTTCTTTTGACTCAAAATTTAGTACATAACTTCATTTATTATAATGCTCAATTATAATGCACAAAGTATGTACTAAATCAGAGACTAAATCATATTCAAGAACTCAAAAACTCTTTATTTATTTTCTTATTGAGTTCTTTATGTTCTAATATTACTTAAAAATTGATCTCATCACATTCTTCAGTGATCAATGCATTCATAGATATTGATATTGAAGAGACTTAAGAGCAGAATGATATAACAATGAATAGATTAAATATAGATTTTAAACATGATTCAGAATATAAGAAGCTTAAGATGAGAATTTAAAAAAAAAAATATGCAGTTAAGGCAAGAAAGAAAATTGTTGCTAAGAGATATGTAAAGAATGAGTATGATAAGTATTAATAAATAATTATAGTATTCTGTATCAAACTTTAACTTTATTTGTAGTGATCTTTCTTACAAATCAGAATGTAATGACTGAGCAAAAGAAGAATAAAGATACTGCTCAGCAAAACAACTTAATCATAGCTGTTAAAGAAATACAAGCTCTGTATGAGCTTCTTAAAGCAAAGAATGCTTTCTCAATAACTAAAAAAGAAATATATTAATTTCATTTGACATTTAGTCTGTACTGATATGATTAAATTGAAAAAGCAAACAAAGATATTTAAAGCTGTTGAGATAACTGTCTAAATGAAGTAGTTAAGCATTAAGAATGAATTATTCAATTTAACAGCTATAAACAATTTACTACAGCTGAAGATGAGAATTTAAATCTTGTTATGCAGGTTTTTAATAGTAGCATACTCAATTCAGAGCATATAGCAGACAAGAAAAATCATCAGTGTATATTATATTTTTAACACTTCTTTATAATAACTCTGAAGACAAAAGTTAATGTTGTTTCATTCTATAATTATCAGCTCTTAACAGTGTTCAATGTCTTTGCAGATAAGAATAAAGAAGCAGAAATGATGCTAAGTAATGATGAGAGCAAAGTTACAGTAGCTTTTTCTGTTTAAGTAATGCTGAATAAAAACATTAATGATGAGTGTATCTTTCTTAAATCTGATGAACTTGTGCATGCAGATATTAGAAAGACAGTATTAAAAGAAGACAAAATATATCAATTCTGTACTGTTTATTTATTAAAGATTTAATTAAATTTTGAACTTCATAGACTGCTACTTCAATGTTAAAGAGTGATGAAGTTGAGATACAAATTAATTAAATATAATTATATCACTTTATTGTAACACTCTTTACAATTGTCTATTAACTTCTTGCTGATTAACTATATTTATAAATTAAGATCAACAATGAAGATTAACTGTCAACATCATAAGCTTTAATCTTTATTAATGATGCAGATCAAGAGACAGAAGACTTAGTGAAGATATAGAATAATGATAAGAAGAATAAAGATTATTATGATGATGATAATGATAGTATTAATGAAGATACAGAGAATCAGAATGAATTCTGATGCTTTAAGCAAAGCTAAATGTTCTTAAAGACTCTTAAACATTGTTTTTTATATCTGAGTATGTTTAATTCTAATACTTCATTCAATATTATCAGCTCACATGTAACTTGTGCTTATCACAAGCAATTTAAGAAAATTGAAGTGTTTATAAACTGCATAGAAAGAGTAAAGAGATTTAATGTTCAAATTAGAAATTATATTAAGTATATGTTTATTGAGATTGCTGACACTTAAATTAATGAATGTCAACATTATCTTTAGATAAGAAAGAATGAATTTCTTTTGATTTTAAATAATCATTAATGATATCAACAGATGAAAGATTCTGTCTTTTATGAAATTGTAATACTGAAGCAATTAAGAACTTAATGTACTCTATCTATGCTTTTAAGTGTGAATGTAGTGCTTTTAATAATTTTTTACTTTGTTAATAAAGAAGACTTTTCTCTCTTAATTAATGTTGTGTTGTATTCAAGACTGTGTGTATATTGATAGTCAATGTACTCTGAGCAGAGTCATTTAAATGAATGATTTAAAGACTGAGATCAGTAATTATTGAGTCATCATTGATGATCTTAATAGCTGATGTATTAATTGCTGTAGTGAGTCTTTTAAATAATGAATTTATGTGATCTTTAATCTTTCTTAACTCATAACTATGATCATCATCAATGATTACATATTCTGAGTGTGTGCTGTTCAAGATATTTATAATACTTAATTGTATCACTTCTGTGTTTAAAGTTTAATCATAATCATTGTTGTTAAGTCTTAAGTCAATATTCTTATCTTAATCATGATCATAAAGTCTGAAGTTGATGTTGTTCTCATAATTACTATCATTATAAAGATCATTATCACTGAAGTAGTGATCTGATAGAAGCTCTGTACATAATTTAGTTGCTGTTGAATTTAGCTTATCTGCTGATGAATCTTTCTCATCACTATTGACAATCATTGTCAATACAGATCTCTCTTTAATTCTTTTTATTACTTCTGCTGCAAGAATGAACATATCATAATATTTAATCAGTATAATGTTCTCAATAGTGTCTGAGTTCAGTCAATTTCAACAATATGTGATTACATCTTAAGTCATGTTAAACAAGCATTTGACTTCAATATCTGCTGCAGAAATTGCAAGTATATCTTTTATAAATTGTGTCATTACTGATTTTAAGTTCTTTATTAGCTTTCAGTAATTAAGTATTAAAATGTTTACATTTAACATTAAAGACTTTTGCAAATAATCTGAGACTTCTTCTGTCATAGATGTGTCTTAATGCTTTTTTACATTTTTTATGTGACTCATCATTACTATTATCTTCTTCTTCTTTAAGTCAAGAATTCTCAAATCATCATTTAACAATTCTTTCTTTAAGCGCTGATAATTAACTCTGTAATACTGTTGAAACTTAAGTTTATACTTTAAATATAGATCTTCTCAGTCTTTTCTTTATTGAAATAATATGTCAGTCTTACTATGTAATATTTATTGAGGACTGAGAATATTCTACATTATATATATTAAGCTTATTACATGAATTCAATATGACATCAAGATTACAGAACAATTCTTGATTGACTTCTGTCTTTTTATAGTATTGAGCTAATTTCTTTTTTAATGCATTAATAACATCTCACAGCTCAGCACTGAAGAACAATTTAAACTTTCTGATTGCTTCATTCTGTTTTTCAAGATGACTAAATATATCATTGTATACATATCACAACTTATAAATTGTTAACTCATTAATAGCACTCATTGTCTCTGTTTAGTTCTTGAAGTGCTTCAGAAGATGCAGTATGTATTTAATATGTTGTCATTCTTTTATATTATATCTAAGAAATTTCATTCTGCTTATTGTTAAAGTCAGATGTTCTATTCATTGAGAAAGTTCAGTTTATAGTTTATATGCTTGACTCAGCATATTATATAAAGAGTTTCATCAAGTTCTTACATTTTCAATCATACTCTGTAAATTTGTCTTTTACAAATCTTTGAACAACTCTAGACACTGTGATGATGTCATAATGACAATAGTTAATAATTAAATTTATATGAGACTTTTGTTAGAATATTAACTCAACAGATATGAGCATTATAATAAAGTATTATAAAAGATATACTAATCTTTTTCAGTATGATGTCAAAGAAGTAGTCTTTGTTAATTGTGAAATTTTGTAGCTCATCATCATTAAATGTAGTAGTAAGCTGATCATTCTTTGTATTCACTTTCAGATATGTAAGTAGCTGACTGACTGCAAGCTAAACTACATATATTATGCAGTTTATGATTTCAGTTTCATTACTTCAAATGATATTCTTCTGACTTAAAAGCTGACTCAGATAATGTTGTAATGTATAATTGTTGAATGCATTGTCTGCTGTGACTATCAGCAATTAATGTGTCAGATTTCACTTCTTCAACATCTTAAGAATATACTCAGCAAGATTTTCATCACTATATTAATTCTTTAGTTCTCTGAAGACTAAAAGTATCTCTGTGTACTTTTATTCAGCATCAATAAAGTATGCAGTAATGTCTAAAAATGCAAGATAATTTGAACTGCTTCATTCATTAAATACAATAAAGACTTTAATTTGTGTCTTAAGCTCTGCAAATACATCTTTTTAGACATTTACAACACAATGTTTAAGAAGTTATGCAATCTTGCTTTGACCTAAAACTTTAATATTGACACAATACATTTAGATGAGCTTTTGAAACTTTACATACTCAACAGCATAAAAGAATATATTGAGTGCTATGATGAATTGAAGAATCTGCTGATCAAAGACTTTAAAAATAAAGTTAAATGATTTGACAATGATCTTTTGAGCTGTCTGTTAAACAGTGAGTGTTATATTAGAGCATTATAATTGAAAATTATAGCATATCTTTAAGTTCATTACTTTAAAGATTGAAATCTATCTTCTTAATGCTGATTTCATCTTTCAGCAACTGCTGCTTTTCAGATAACATTTTATAGTGATTGTTTCATCATTTTCTGATGCTGAATAATTCATGATATTGTAACAGTTAATACACATTACATCTAATCTTTCATTATGTTTGCTAGCTACTTCAGCAAAGAACTGCCAGATCTTTGCTGAGCAAGCTGAACTGTTTTATGTCATTTAAATATAATTTTTAATCTTTATGTCTGTATTCTAACTTTATACAGTTGTTTCTCATTAGTCTTAAAACTCTCACTTTGTTGCAGATCTTCAAAGAATATACTTTGAATTTGAAGTGTCTGTAAGAGTTAAAGAATAAGATTGACTTAGTTGAGATAACTCAGTTCTATTACTGAAAGTACTCAGAAATAATCTTTCTGAGTTGTTTAAGATCTGATTGAATGATGAGCTGTATGAAGACATGATGTTGAGTTATTATAGTAAGTTAAGCAAATAAATGATACTTTGTTGTACTTTGAGTAATGTGTTGATGATAGTGTGTTGTGAGAGTTTTAAAATTAGTATATACAAGATTGTAGTTATGTGACAGAACATGTATCTGAATGTAAAATGAATTTCTTACAATATCAATCATGATAGATATTATTTGAAAATTACTATGTATAGCAAATATTAAGTATTAATGAAGAGATTTCTTATTGAAAAATCTTTAATTAATAATTAAAGATCTATCTAATTATTTTTTATCTTACATCTTTAATCTCTGAAGATCAGCTTTCTATTTAACTAATAATGACTACTTATTATTCTTCTTACTACTCTCTTCATCACTAATAGATTCAACATTCTTCTCATTATCTTCACTGTCATTAATCAAGTCATCAAGAATAAATTCATCAATGAAATCATCATCTAAAAATTTCTTATCTTCAGACATCATCACATAAGCTTCATCAACATCTTTAATTATACTCTTTTCATCTTCTTTCTTCTGATCAAATACAGGCTCTTAAATGTAATTAGTTAATGTCAGAGTTGAGAAGTGTTATAATTGAGTGATATAATATTTATATATAATTGAAGTCATTAATGTGTTTAGAATTAAGAACTTCATTATAAAAGCAATACATAATCTTAATGAGATCAGAGTCTTCAGCATCATGTAGCTTTTATTCTTTTATATTGTTAAGAACTCTTTTACAATGCTTAATCACAACTGTTAAGTGCTTCTCAATTTAATAATTAATGTTGATGTGCTTCTGCTGAATAACTTCATCTTTATTGATATTCTAGAGAATGTCAGAGAGTCTATAAAAGATATAAATGTAATATATCTTTTACTTCACTTCTGTAAACTTTCACTCTTCTTTTAACATAAAGACTTAAAATAACATTTTCTTTTCAGTCTTCTTTTTAAGTTAAGCTCAGTTCTTATTCTTCATTAACTTGTTTCTTAACTCATCTTTGTAGTAGACATCTGCAGATAGTTAAAAACAATATAATTGAGCATAATAATTTTAAAGAAGTCTTATAAGAAATTTCACAGTTATATTACTTCTTTAAGATCTCATCTTTAATCTTCTCTTTCATGATCTTCTTCAATGCTGAGTTCACAGTCTAATATACATCAATCTTTTTCAATGCATCTCTTTTTCATTTCACAGCTCTGCAGTTCATCATCTTTGCATTTTTAATTCATTTAAAGTTCTTGTTCTTGATACATTTCTGTTATTTCTTTCTTGCACATACAATCTTTAAGTTGTTTAAATACTCATTAAATGTCTTCTTTAAATCATATGTAGACTTCTGTAAATGATCATGATAATTAGATCTCTCTTTAAAGACTGAGAATGAGTTGAAAGTTAAGCATTTTGCAGTTTACAGTGAAAGCTTAGTGTCTAAATCTGTCATGATGAAAATCTAGAATATGTAGTTAGCTGCTGAGTTCTATACTGAGCAACATAATTAAGTATTATATGTATGCATCACAGCTATGCATCAGAGTGAAGTACAAGAACAATGTATAAGATTAAATCTTAAGAAATGAGCAGTAAAATAAATGATAGCATTGAGCAACATATTTAGTGAGTGTAGAGACTGAGTGTAGAGACTGAGTAGAGACAGAGTGAGTGTAGTAGATTGAGTGACAGAGATGAAGATAAGAAAGTGTTAGATTGAATGTTAAAAGTGAGTGTGTTGATATATTTATTTATAACATTGATGTATATATCATAAATAAATGTGTTGTTTATCAGCAATCTAATATCTAAGTATTGCTAACATCTAAAAGCTCTCAACACATCTTCTAATTACACACTTTCAAACTACAACACACTTTCAAACTACAATGCATCTTCAAACTACAAGATCACTCTAGAACTCATTGTCATTCAGAGATGTATTTAAACTGTTTTTTCATAATGTTTCTGTTAACTTAATCTTAAAGCATCATTGTATTGTTATATCATGTCATGATATATATTAAGAAAACTTTAAGATGCAGTGCTATGAAGACTGTATCAGGCAGAGAGAAGACAGCAGCAGTAGAAAGAACATTTAGAAAGGCATTTAAAAAAGAAAAAACTGATGTTGATAAAAAGAAAAAAGAAAATAATGCTGCAGATACAGAAGAAGATACTGAAGCATTTAAGTTAGTTTATTGCTGAAAGTTAGGCAGTAAGCTTAATTTTGACATACAATATAATGCTTAATAATAATGCTTCATTCTACAGCTGTCATTCTTTGTAAAATATGTCACTATCAGAAATCAACAGATTTTCTGATAGCAAAACTACTCTTTTAAAGACTTTGTCATGAGATAACTTAAGATTATTTAAAAAGAGTTTTCTCTCAGCATAAGATGTTCTGCTTTTAAAGCTCAGTCATTAACAGTCTGCAGAAGACAGTAAAAGCATATACTGTTGTTTTCTTTAAAAATGAGTTTAATGAACTGTACAGTAATTATTATTTATTAGTTAACAGAATGTAGATGTCAATTTGACTGCAATTTATGCAAAGTAAGTTATCATTCAGTACAAGAACATGTTTCTTATTAAGAGATACATGCATAACTGAAACATTGCATTTAAAGATGCAGATTAAAGCAATCATTACTAGACTATTTTGAGAATATCTGACTCTCAATGTAGTAAATAAATAGACTAAATTGAAAGCTGTTTAACTGTGTATATATAATGCTCACTTATAACATTCATATATCAGTAATCTCTAAGCTCATAATCTTTATTCTTGAGTCAAGTCTCAAGAGCTCACTTACTAATCAGTCTCAGAATTCTTAAAATTTAAACAGAGCTTCTAAATTAAGTTAAGCTTCAATGTTTAAGTCTGACTCAAATTCTTAAGCTGACAATTAAAGTCTAACTTAACTTAACTTAAAAGCTCTGTTCAGGTCAGGCTGAGTTAACCTGACCTGATGGTCACTTTAAATAGAATTAAAAATTAATTTTAAAGTGTATCTATATATTTAAAGATGAATCAATGTTGTGAACAAGTCAAAAACAGAAGTTTGTTGTTATCTTAATCACTGAGACTGAATACATAACTATGTCAATGTGTATAAAGACTGAGATCTGACTTAAACAGATATTAAGAAACATAAATATAAATAAATATTTTAAAGTCAATTTACACTGTGTAAGCATTTAAAAGAACAAAGCTCATTAAGTATCTTCATTCATTCAGCTTAAAAAAGACAATCAAGTTATCTTGATCTTAATTAAGAACATACATATATATAAATAATTAAAATACATAAATGTCTTTTATCACAATATTTATGATCTGCATAAGCACAATCAGATTCAGATAGACTTTGTACTCAGTTAAGAAATAATTATTAATGAGCTTATTAAGTCTTTATTTAAACAGATTTTTAAGCAGTTCATTAAATTTATAAGATTCACTGTTAATGATTAGTTAAACTTTTAAATGATTTATTGAACTTTTAACAATGCATTTAGTCATTTAATGTTTGTTATCAGTGAGAGTCAATAGATGCAGTCTTACTGAGTGAAAGTGTTAAGAAATGATGTTTTAGCTGCTTTTATGAAGTAAAATAAAATTAATGTTAAAGATTAAGTAAAGACTCTATTTACATTAATTGCAGTCAACATTCTTTCTACTTCTTCTGTAACTCTCTTAATCAAGATGTGCTCATAGACAACACAGTTTAGAGATTTTACTAGACAGCATAATATAGCATAAGTATCTACTTTCTTTCAATATAAATCATACAAAAATCAATGTAATTAAACAATATTTAACAACAGTTTAAAAGCTTAAAATTTATCTCTGTATATTATGCTCTGATTATAATATTAAAATTATATTTTATATAGATCTTCATTTAACTTTCTGTTGTACAACAGAAGCAGATGTTGATTTAATAGAGCATTATTTTTATAAAATAAATATAGTAAATCAGTAAATTAAGACATGATGATCTTAACTTATAAAGAATTAAATATTTTGCTGATGAATAAATATAATTTCTTTAGCTATATAATTAATTTAATGCTAATATAACTTTTAAAATTACTTCATTAAGCTTACAGAAGATGATCTGTATAATAATAGTTATGTTAAAGATTGCATTATCTTTTTTATAATATATATATTAATAATTTAACACAAAATTCATGAATATGTACAGATCTGAAACATACACATTATATAAAGACAGAGATATTGACTTAATGTAGTTATTAATTAATTAATTATATTATATTATTATTTAAAAACTGTATCTGCAGAGAATTATGAAACAAATATTAATTAAGATGTTTTGAATAAAACAAAAATATTATTTTATGATTAAGATATGTTTTTTATACTTATTATATTTGTACAAAGCTAAATAATAATAAATCTTAATGAATATCTTTTATCTCTTACTCTCAATTAATGTATTGCACAGCTACAGACTTAAAACATTAATTTATAGTATATTAATGTAGAGAATGCATTTTTTGATGAAAAATAATTTTACTATATTATTTATTTATAGTTATGAAAAATCATACAATTATACATAAACTTGCAGACAAAGTCAATATTATTAGAGATGATTAAATTTTAAAGAGATTTAATAAATATAATTAAATTGCAAGAACTGAGTACAAATGTATAGAATTTAATTGTATAAAGTAACAGTGAGCTTAATTTAATAGATGAAGAATCAGATTTAAATATAAAATTATAGAATTTAAAAAAAAAATCTTTCTTAAAAATAACTCTTTATATCTATTTAATATTTATAATTTGTTTATATAATCAATTTAAATTGCTTTACAAATCACAATTATGAAATTTCAATAGTTTAAAGATAATCTTATCTTATAAACAATTGTACAAATCAATTTTACTGTATAATAAAGATGTGTTGCAGATTTAATTAATGTATTATTATAAGAGAAAGCATTAAGATATGTAACTTTTTTTATATTTATATAATTATAAAAATAAATAATATGTTAAGAAAAATCTTTCTTAAAAAAACACTCTCTTGTAGCTATTTAGCATCTAAGAAAATTGTTTATACAATTAATTTATATAATTTTTTTATTTAAATTTACAGACTTCTGTATCTTCAACAGTAAATCTTATGTACAATGAAAAATTAAGCAATACTGTAAATAATGTAAAGCAAAGAATTTAAAATACAATTTTAATTCTATTAATATCATTACAATTAAAGACAACACTTCAGAGCATTTAAATTATATAAGTACAATAGTAAAGCAAATATAGCAAATAATAATTATTAAAATTTAAGATATTCTTAAATATATTAATTTTAACACTTTAACATCTTACATTAATGTTTTCTTTAACATTTTAAACAGATCAAAAAAACTTTATAAAACTTTGATACTTTATTATAATACTTATTACTATGTAAACAAAGTTGCTAAACTAAATAACATTAAAATCTATAATAAAAAGAATTAAAATTTTATAGATATTTTTTTTTTCAATTATATTGTATAATTATGCACTAATTCATATCTTAAACAAAATCAATCTTTAATTGCACAATTATTTCTTAATTAATTTACAGTTATTCATTAAAGAAGTGTTATGACACTAATGTCTTTCTTCTTCTCACTACACTAATTCATCATTATAATCTTTCATTATTTCTTTTCATTTAGACATTTAATCTTACTTTATTCATCATTATAAGAAATTGCTTCTGTCTATCTATCATTATAATGTAATAGTTAGACAACAATATAGCTAAGACTTCTTGCTTATTTAATAAGACAGCTTTTTATCTTTTGACTTTATCTGACAGTAATAATTTAATAGCATTAACAATGTTTCATTAAAATAATTATTAATTATTCATTAAGATTCTAGCTTGCTAGACTGTCAGTTCTACAACTTAACTTCTGTGCTGCATCAGATGATGGTGAGATCAATAAATTAAATCATTAAGAAATCTCATCATTTTATTATCATATCACATCATTCTTTCACTTTATAACTTCATCTTATAATCAAAATGTCTCTCAACTCATTAAATTGACAAAGATCTTCAACAAATTCTCTTTGTCTAATCTATTAAAACTATCTGATCATACAGTAATTCTAGCTTATCAGCTTAAAGAATATGAATTAATGAATCTTAACTTTATCTCATTTATATCTGACAACATCATCACTCTTATTTACAGAATTACAACTCTATATAAATAGTCAAGTATTCAAGAAATCTAAGCTGCTTTCTCAGCATCTTCTGACATATACTTTTTTAATTAAGCATATAATTAAACTTTATTCAATTTAACACTACAGATCTTTAGTCAGAATGCAGCAATACTATATATAGACTTATTTTTTCTTCAGTGAACAGTTAAAACAGTCAGTTAGCAGTTAAAGATTAATAGTATGTCTAATTCAGATTTGTTAAATCTTTTTATAGTTAAATGAAGATTACAACATTTCATCATCATCTCATCAGAAATTAATCTAAATATCTTAGAGCATTCTATTACATTATAAGTATCTTAAGTCATCAAATCTGAGTTTAACTTCAGCATTATCAAAAACATTTTTTGAAATTCATCACAAAGCATAACAGACAATGATTAGAATATTAATTCACAAAATAATAATGATAATATATCTTTTTCAATTAATATAAACTCTACTGTTTAAGCACAGATTCTGCAGATCATTACTGCATTAATTGTTTAATTATAAAAATAAAATGTCTTACAGTAAAATACATCTAAACTACTTAGTTCATTCAGTTCTTCTGACTTTCACAAAGATAATATTAATAACAATAGTAACTTTTGTAAAGATAACTTGACTTGAAAGCTGATCAATATTAACTTATTTTATTTAAACTTGCTTAAGAAGTGAGAAGACAGCAATATTATTAATAAGAATAATAAGAATTATTATTAAAATATTTACATTTTCATTAATTAAGTCAAAGTGACAGCTATCACTTAAGATGTTAGGCAAATACATTAAAATCTTGACATTAATCTATGTAAAGAAGCAGAACTATAATGAAATAATTAGCTATTAAAGATTATCTGTCTTGAATTAATAGCTCATTCTAATGATGTTGAAGAATGATGCAAGACACTAAAGAAATGCTTTAAAGTATTGCTCAGTGAGACTTAAAATAAGTTTAACTTGATCAGATACATTGTTGAAGATGTTAAAAATCATTGTAGCTTAATAGAATACATTATCATTCTTATGACTGCTGTTAAAAGTTGTGATTAAGACAAATCAGAATTTAATTTAATAATTTAGACATAAATGCATATTGATATGTCTCTTCAACAAGACATCAATGAATTTAAGAATGAAATATTTATTGAAGATTTTATTAATACTTTTTTAATTAAATAGATAAATTGATACAATAGCTATTTGTGCAATTCTTAATCTGATAAATTTGTTCAATGAAATCAGCAAGGTCAGTATGATTGCAGTAACTGTAACTAAGATAATTATGACTGTTAATCTTTCTTTTACTCATCATATTTACTGTTAAGATATAACAATTTCTCATATTTATTTAGATTACAATGACAGTTTATTAATCAGTTACAATAGTCTTAACTTTATTCACAAGATACTTTATTAAACACTCAATTAAGCTTTAAGACATCTCTTTAAATCATTTATTGAAAGAAAGTAAATACTTATGCTATACTATGTCATTTAGTAAAACTTCTAAATTGTATTATCTATGAGCACATCTTGATCAAGAGAGTTACAGAAGAAGTAGAAAGAATGTTGACTGCAGTTAATGTAAATAGAATCTTTACTCAGTCTCTGACACTAATTCTACTTTACTTCATAAAAACAGTTAAAACACTGCTTCTTAACACTCTTACTTGATGAGACTGCATCTATTAACTCTTACTGACAGCAAACATTAAATGATTAAATGCATCATTAAGAGTTTAACAAATCATTTAAGAATTTAATTAATCATTAACAGTGAGTTTTATAAGTTTAATAAACTGCTTAAAAATCTATTTAAACAGAGACTTAATAAGTCTATTAATAATCATTTCTTGACTGAGCATAAAGTCTATTTAAATCTGATTGTGTTTATGCAGATCACAGATCTTGTAATAAAAGATATTGATGTGCTTTAATTATTTATATATATGTGTATTCTTAATTAAAATCAAGACAGCTTAATTGTCTTTTTTAAGCTGAATGAATAAAAATATTTAATGAGCTTTGTTTTCTTAAATGCTCATACAGTGTAAGTTGACTTTAAAATATTTGCTTATATTTATATTTCTTAATATCTGTTCAAGTCAGATCTCAGTCTTTATACATATTGACATAATTATATATTTAATCTCAATAATTAAGATGACAATAAACTTCTACTTTTAACTTACTTACAACACTGATTCATTTTTAAGCATATAAATGTACTTTAAAATTGATTTTTGATTCTGCTTATTCAAAGTATAGTTAAAGTCAGAGTATTTAAGCATTACTTGACTCTCATTAAAGTTGTATATGATGTTGAGATTAATGATTGATCTTATGTACTGCAGTAATTTCTTAAATGTATATTTATAATGTTCTGCAAAATTGCTGAGATATTGACTTAATTGATTTAATGTGAAGATGATGTTTAATTAAATATAAATTGCTGTATACATTAAACTTTCAATTATCTGTTAATACTGTCTTTAATCTATTCTTTAATCAATTAAGTTAGTGAAATAAAAAGTATCATATTTGTTAAATGAAATGCTGATGACTCTGTGCTTATCAGATTGCATATAAAGATTCTTTAATATCTTATTTATATAATGAGTCTGATTTAGACACAGAATTCTCATTTTATAATTATATATAACTTAAATGTTAAGAATTTTCTGTGTCTTTCTTAAGTTCTTAACTTTGAACACACTCATAAGAGCTTGCTTAAATCAAAGAATGTATAATAAATTTGTTAAAGTCATAACAATATTGTTTATATAAAAAAGCAGCATAATTCTTTTAATACTGTAAAGAAGAAGACAGAAGTCAGTCTTATTTTGATGAAAACTTAATTTAAGTAATTTAATGACACATTATTCATGTCAGTTCTGTGCAGTTTGCTTAAGATCATAAAGGCTGCACAGTATGTGCAGAATATGATTAGATGCAATATTGACTTTAAAAAAAGATGTTATATAGATTATTTTCTTCAGAAAGAATTCTGTAAAGATGTTATTGATATTTACTTAATGACACTTTAGATTCTTGAGTACAACAATAGTTAGAAAGATTTGTAGAGTATTAAACTTAATAATGAAAGTAAAGATGTTCTTATAATCAACATTGTATATTTATAAGAAGTTTCTTGTCATAAGTTTTGTCTTAAGCTTATTTAAGAATTCATTAGTGTTCAGCTTAAGTTTAAAAACTCATTTACTGATTATAATGTTGATTCTTCTTAATAACACAATTTCTTCTTATATTTCATTTACTGTTAAGACTGTCAGCTCTGCATGAATAATGTTCTTTTACATTTCTTTTTAAGTTGAGTCTCTCACTGCTTCAGCATAGATAGCAGATGTTGAAATATTTAATTTAATTATAGAGTCTTTTTTATCTGTAAAGAATGTTGTAAGTGTCAGTATAACTTTTAATATTTTAATTAAGAACTCATTTACATCTTAATTATCATCATCATTATTTCTTTTTCATTTCAGAATCTCAATGCACAGAAAGGTTCTGACTTCTTTAAGTATCATTATTTTAATTTAATCAATGTTGATCTTTTTATTTAATGACTCATCTAGATTAACTGCAGTCAACTTGATCTCATATTGTTTATCTTAAGACTTATTAATCTTAATCATGATCAAGTCAGACTGCATCTTACTATTTTAAGTTATAAGTGTCTAATCTGAAGCTGTGATCTTCACAATGATTAACTTCTTTTATAAATGTTTAACAGATCTTCTATTTAAAAGAACATTTAATATTTATTGTTGCAGTCTAAAATCAACAATATCTCTCTTTTTACTTTCAGCAAACTTCACAACATAACTCTTAATAATGCACTTAAGATCTAAAGCTTAAAGCTAATACTGCTTTATAATTTTCTTAATGTAATTTATGAAGACTCTTACTCATTCTTAATTCATGAATTTGTTATGTTTATCTTTAGATAATAACTTAAGATCAATGTAGCTGTAGCATTTACATTCTTATATATAGATATAGTTGATGAATAACTTCACATTAATGAAAGCTTTCTTAAGAGTTATCTACTTACTGTTAATTAAGAAATTAGTTACTATTTAATTATAAAGATAAGCATCTATTTATGCTGTCTGCACTTAAAACTTTATTGACAGTTATATTTCTTTAATCATGATGTACACTGAGTTCTCAGTGATTCAGATGACTTTTTCAGCAATGTTATTTTAAATTGACATGTAAAGCATTATGTATTGCAGTGTAATGTTAAGAGACTTATATCAGTCATTTAAAATGAACTTTAACTTTATTTCATTATCACTTTATATAGTAAAAATCTTTGCATCAATCTGAAGTTCAGTCTTCAGTCATCATTCTTGCAGTGTCTATAAGATCTCATCATATTGCTTTAACAGTATTGTTTGCATCTTTTAAGAGTGATTATCTACTATCTTCAGAAAGTATTAATATTCATTAAATGACAAGAATAATGAGTTATATATGTCAATGAAGATAAGAATAAGAATGTTAATCTTTCTTTTACTTACAGTATAATCTTATTTATTGATAAACTTAATTAAAACATAAATCTCATATATGTTCTTATTGTTCTCAATGATAAGAATTGACTTTTCAAGAATTGTTATCTTGTAAAGATTATGCAACTTTATAGAATCAAGATGAACAAATTGTTAATGTTAAAATCTATAAATCTTGATCTTTCTATTCAATGATGCAGTGTCAATGTCTAAGAAGTTAATCATAAGATTATATTTATGAGTCTAAACATGTAAGCTTGCATCTGAAGCAGTAACAGAGAAGATGATCTTTGAATATAATGTGTACATTATAGATATTAAAACAAATTCATTAAGACTCTTTATAATATACTTAACTATATAGACTTCATCTTGCTCTGATATTTCTATTATAGTCTTACTGTATTTATTATACATCTAAAGACAGTGTTAATTAAAGCTTTTATGCAGTTTCATTTTGCATATTCACTTTCTTAACAGAAGATTGACCTCAAGTTTAGATATGTAAAGTGTTGAACTCAGTCTTATAGAATTTTTTAATTTGACTTGTATAATAATTACTTCACAATAATAAGAGTATAAATGTTCTTTCTTAACTTTAATTCATTGACATCTCATTTATATGAGAAGATCACTGAAGAGTTAAAGTTAATTAATTATGTATAAGAAGAATTTAAAGTCTGCAACTTATTTAAATTTAAGTATCTTACTGACAGTCTTCTTAAACAGAGCAGCAATTTCATCATTAATTTTTTCTTTCTCTTTAAATTTAAAAAAGAAATCATTATCATTATTGTCACTGACTTCTGTATTAAAGATTCTGTGCTTCTTTTTTTTTTCTTTATAGACTGACTTCTAATACAATTTAACTGCAGTCAATCTATACAGCTTAACTGCAGTTAATTTATTTGTCTTCTTTTAAGTATCTTGCTTAATGTCAGAAAGAAATTTACAATCTTTAATGAAGTGAGAGTTGTTGTAAAGAAAGCATTTAATAAAATAATAAGAAAAATGATTACTGTTTAAGCTGAATGATCTACAATAATGTTGCTTAATATTAATTATGCAGTGATTCAATGAATTGCAATTTTAATTTATTAAATGTTAATTTTTCTTTTATTTATCTATTCACAAAACAATAACAGTCTCATCAATCTTAAGCTGTATCTCTTTCTTCTAAAGCTTTTATAAATCTCTCTTAATGTTTAAATTGTTCTGAACATCAATGACATTACAGATTACAATATATTTAACTAATAATGCTTAAAGCAGTATCTAAAATCATTATTCTGATTTAAACAATCTAATTATGTTAAACTGAGTTGCAGTGATCTTTTTATTAAGTTTACTCAAATAAATTTATACTTCTTTAATAAATACATTCTTTAACATTCTATATTTAACAAACTTCATTAAATATTGTCTTTCAGTCATCTGCAGCTTCTTTTTATACTTAAACTTTAATACATTTTAAACATTCTTTATATTAATTTTGTTCATCAGATATTCTTAATTATCTATGTTTATACAGATAATAAGTCAATATAAAATCTTTACATTAATTTTCTAATTTTTAAAGTCAAGACTGCTGAGAAAAAATGAGTCTAAGAATTCACTAATCAATGTGTTAATTACTAAAACTTCAATAATATTTTATAAATCTTTTTTTATCAGTCATCTTCTCATAAAAGTGAATCATTGATTACAGTTTTTGTAAGTAAGAATTGAGATGAATTGTTGCTTTATAAAGAAGTTGTTGAAGTTCATAATGATGATAGTTGACATGTAGTATAAGAAGTGAATAAAGTAAAATAACAATGTATGCATTGAAGATAATATAAGTAAAATAAATAGAAAGCTTTTATATCTTTTATTTTATAAAATAATAATGTTTATTTATTCTGATAACTTATACTAAGCTATTGAAGAACAGTGCTTTCTAAACAATTATAAATGTTAATTTTTGCTGAGACTAATTCTCTATAAATCTTTCAAGTTAAACATACTTAACTACTGCAGAACAGTGCTTTCTGAATAACTATAAATATTGATTTTTGCTGAGATCAATTCTCTGTAAATTTTCTAAATTAAACATACTCAGCTGCTGCAGAATGCTGATTCTGCTAAAGCTAAATTTATTATGAATCTTAATAATCAGTGATACTGTTAAAGCTAAATTGACTATGAATCTTAATAATTAACATACATAACTATCATCAGTGTGCTAATTCTGCTAAAGTCAAATTGATTATAAACCTTAAAAGTCAGCATACTTAACTGTTATCACACTAAAAATATACACTTTCTCTGAGAAGCTTCTTGTTAATTTGAGCTCATAATTTATTGAAAGAAAGTAAATACTTATGTTATACTATATTATTTAGTGAAATCTCTAAACTGTATTGTCTATGGGCATATCTTGATTAAGAGAGTTACAAAAGAAATAGAAAGAATGTTGACTACAGTTAATGTAAGTAGAGTCTTCATTCAGTCTTTGATGTTAGTTTTATTTCACTTTATAGAAGCAGCTAGAACATTGCTTCTCAACATTATCTTTAAAAATGAAAGATTGTCATCTAAAATAAATACATCAAATTAGAGATTTAAAAATCAGATTAAAAAACTGTTTAACTGTTTAAATAGAGGCAATAAGTTTTCATGATGAGACAATTATGATGAATATGATAATTAAATGTATTTCACTTAAAAAGTAAATTCTTTTAAGAATGAATATTCTTCTGATGATCAGACTGACTATCAAGAATTTGAGAACATTTATTACAATGATATATATTAAAAAGTCAATATACTCAATATTCAGAAAGAAGAAACAATCTATGAGTTAGATTAAGAGCAAGAGTTAAAGAACAAAAAGAATAAAGAAGAAGCTATAAATATAAGTTATATAATTGAAATATAGAATGACTGCTATAGCTACTGTAAAATCTTTCTGTTCAACAACAAATTGCATAAGTATGTGTATGATGAGTGCAACAGCAAGAAATTGATCAAACAGAAGCTCAATAAAACAATTTAAAAGATAAAATCTGTTAAACTATCAAGATCTATGCTGATTAGATCTATAGCTAATCTGTTTTCTTATATGTTTATCAATTATGATTTTTAAGACTGAAGATACATCACTGTCTTAACAAAACTAACATTTACAATAAAAGAAAAGTCAATTTATCTTAATACAGACTGCATCATGAGTTTAATTAACAGAAGCTTTCTAAAGAAACAGATTTTAGATATTTTGATTAAATGAATCTTATTACTCATTATGATTTAAGAATTAAGAACTAAAACTCATCATTATGATGAATATACTATTCTGATTATCTATCTGTCTGACAATAACAATTAATTAACAATAATCATTAAAGAGATGCATATCATCAATAATTTAAAGATTAAGATGCTTATAGACATTGATATTCTTATTTTAAAGAATATTTCTATTATGTATTTAAGCAGAAAAGCAATTGTGAGTAGTTGTAACAACATTGAACTATCACTAACAGTCATTACATAATTAATTGACTCAGTGCAAAAGACTATAATAACTTATAAAAATATGATTATACAGCTCAGAAGTTATACAAATGTACTAATAGTTAAGATTGCTCTATCTTAAAATTATGATCTTCTGTTTAAATCAGATTGTCATACAGAGAACACAGCAATATATATTTACATTATTGATTATATTTTATTAATAGTATAAGTGCAAAATGACTTGAATGTGCCTCTTATCATTTTATAAAAAACTCATCTTAGTCATATTGTGAAATATAAAGTCAACAGATATTATCTAGTTAATTTACAGAATTTAGAATTTGCAGTCTTTACAATTATAAAATGAGTAAATTAAATTAAATTGTATTTTCAAAGTCTGTTGATCACAGCAATAACATTTTATCTGAGAATGATGACTAGTTTTAAGAGAAAGATCATGTATAAAGTAATGATTTACAGATTTAATGTTATAGCAGCTTAAATTGCAACAGTTATGTATTCATATTCTTATCTTTAAATGAATTAAAGCAACTTAATAAAGATCTTAAAGAAAGAATGAATGAATATTTTGCTCATTAATGATTAAAAGACTCAGTACAAGTCAGAACAAGCATATGTATACTTAATTAGATAAAAGAACTGTAAAGTAATTGATACAATATTTGATAAGTTACAGATATAAGATTACTTAAAGTGAACTATAAACTTTATTTCTTTTATCTATCTCTGTTTTATGATATGAAAAAATCTACTGAATGAGATTCAAAAAGATAGAGTAGTAGTCAACATTTAAGTACTTAACAAAATCATTATGCTGAATGTCTATTCAGTGTCTAGTCAGACTGACATTTTAGCTGCAGTTTAAAAAGTTAAACATATCTTTATAGATGATTGCAGCTTCTTCTTCTATCAATAAAGAGTAAAACAGACATATCAGCATTATCTGATTGTTGTTTTACATTGAGATTAGAAAATCTTTAAGATTGTAGTTATAAGATATTAAAACTGACTGATGTATGTTCAATAAATGATTAATAGAATTTTACAACAACAGAGATTATATATCAAAGTTTATATCAATAATATTGTCATTTTCTTCAATATGTTAAAAGAGCACTTAAATCATCTTTACAATATATTTAACATATTAAACAAAATGAGAATCTGTTTTTTACTGAAAAAGTTCTATTTAACATACTTATTCATTCAGCTGTTAAGTCAATGAATGAATGCTTTGAGCTTCATGACTTTAAAAGATAAATTAATTACAATATTTAGAATTAGATTTTCTTTAAGTCTAAGTCAATTAAAAAAGTATCTCAGTTTAACTGACTATCTGCAATAATATATCTTACATTATACAGCTATCATCAAGTCACTTTAATAGTGAAAGATCTTCTTAAATCAAGGTCTTTGAGCAAAAGAGACAAAAGAAAATGCTAAAAAACAAATAATTATTATTATTAGACTAAATAAGTTAATCTTAAAGAAGCTAAATATCTTTTATCATCTTCAGTCTCTATTCTCTCAGTCAATCATTCTGATGCATTTCTTGTCAAAATGACAACTCTATATTGATTTAAATGCATTTAAAGAATTCAGCTTTGAAATGCATATATATTACACAAAAAAGATCACTAAAGACAGTACTTCAAAATAAAAGTTCATAAAATCTGTTCTGTTTCTAAGCAGACTGCTTTAAGATACTGAAATGTAATATTAATTAACAGAGCTTGAAGTGACAGAATTGATCTGAGTAGTTAAGAAGATCAGATACATGATAGAAATGACAGTAAAAAATGTAATTATCTATATTGATTATGTAATCTCAGTAAGAATCAGTTATTAGTTCAGTTTAAATATCACTGTGATGAAGAAGCTTAACTTATGTCTTATTTAAACATCTAAATATCTTCAGTACTTTCATCTAAACATTTACTATAAGTTTTAAAAATTAAACATAATATTAGATGCTCTATCTTAATTATTTAGCAATAACAATATCTGTAAGCATTTAATCAATTAGAAGAATCAATTAAAAACAGATAACTTTATATTGAAAGTTTTGTAGACTGACTTAAGAACAGTTATTTACATAAGAATCTTAATGAAAGTCTCAGATCAATTGCAGCAGAATATTAAGTGTGAATATGCTGAAGAATTAAAATGAGAATGCATTTTATAAATATTAAAAAAAAACAATGCTCTGAGATCTGATGTCACAAGACTCTTATATAAAATAAGAGATGATCTTATCTTCTATAAAGATCTTGAGAAAGAACCTCATCTATATATATTAAAGAGTCTTTATGACAGAATGTTTAAGATAGCTTATAACAACATTGATTACTCAGAATATGTACAGATTTATAAAAGATTAATTAATTTATTTTATTTCTATAATCTATCAAAGAATCTGTTGAGAAGCAGTGTTCTAGCTGCTTCTATAAAGTAAGATAGAATTAGCATTAAAGACTGAGTAAAGACTTTATTTACATTGATTACAGTCAACATTCTTTTTACTTCTTCTGTAACTCTCTCAATCAAGACATGCTCATAGACAACACAGTTTAGAGATTTCACTAAATGACATAATATAGCATGAATATCTACTTTCTTTCAATAAATTATGAGCTTAAGTTAGCAAAAAGCTTCTCAGAGAAAGTGCATACTTTTAATGTGATAATAGTTAAGTATGTTAACTTTTGAGATTTATAATCAATCTGATTTTAACAGTATTACTAATTATTGAGATTTATAATAAATCTGACTTTAGCAGAATCAGCACACTGATAATAGCTGTATATGTTAATTATTGAGATTTACAGTCAATTTAGCTCTAGCAGTATCACTGACTATTAAGATTTATAATAAATTTAACTTTAGCAGAATCAGCATTCTGCAGTAGCTGAGTACATTTAACTTAAAAAATTCATGAAGAATCAGTCTCAACAAAAATTAACATTTACAGTTACTCAGAAAGCACTGTTCTGCAGTAGCTAAGTATGTTTAATTTAAAAGATTTACAGAAAATTAATTTCAGTAAAAATCAGCATTTATAGTTACTTAGAAAGCACTGTTCTTTGATAGCTTAATATAAGTTATTAAAATGAATAAGTACTACTGTCTTACAGAATAAGAGATATAAAAGCTTTTTATTTGTTTTATTTATATTATCTTTAATGTATACATTGTTATTTTACTTTATTTACTTCTTATACTACATGTCAACTATCATCATCATGAACTTCAATAACTTCTTTATAAAGCAATAACTCATCTCAATTCTTACTTACAAGAACTGCAATCAATGATTCATTTTTATAAAAAAATAATTGATAAAAAAAGATCTATAAAATGTTGTTGAAGTCTTAATAATCAACATATTAATTAATGAATTTTTAGACTCATTTTTTCTCAGCAGTCTTGACTTTAGAAATCAGAAAATTGATGTAAAGATTTTATATTGACTTATTATCTGCATAAATGTAAATAATTAATGATATTTGATGAACAAAATTAACACAAAGAATGTTTAAAATATATTAAAGTTTAAGTATAAAAAGAAGCTGCAGATGATTGAGAGACAATATTTAATGAAATTTATTAAGTATAAAATGTTAAAGAATGTATTCATTAAAGAAGTATAAATTTATCTGAGCAAACTTAACAGAAAGATTGCTGCAACTCAGTTTGATATAATCAGATTGTTTAAATTAGAATGATGATTTTAGACATTGCTTTAAGCATTATTAATTAAATATATTGTAATTTATGATGTCATCAATACTTAGAACAATTCAGACATTAAAAGAGATCTATAAAAGCTTTAGAAGAAAGAGATATAACTTAAGATTGATAAGATTGTCATTGTCTTGTAAGTAGATAAATAAAAAGAAAATTAATGTTTAATAAATTAGAACTGCAGTTCATTAAATTACTGTATAATTAATATTAAGCAACATTATTACAGATCATTTAGCTCAGACAGTAATCATTTTTTTTATTATTTTATTAAGTGCTTTCTTTGCAACAGCTTTTACTTTATTAAAGATTGCAAATTTCTTTCTGATATCAAGTAAAATGCTTAAAAAAAGATAAGCAGATTGACTGTAATTAAGCTGTATAGATTGACTGCAGTTAAGTTGTATTAGAAGTCAGTCTATAAAGAAAAAAAAAAGAGATACAGAGTCTTTAATGCAGAAATTAATAACAGTAATGATGATGATTTTTTTTCTGAATTTAAAGAGAAAAAAAAAGTTATTGATGAAATTGTTGCTCTATTTAAGAAGACTGTCAGTAAAATACTTAAATCTGAATGAATTGCAGACTTTAAATTCTTTTTATACATAATTAATTAACTTTAACTTTTCAGTGACTTTCTTATATAAATGAGATGTCAACAAATTAAAGTTAAAAGAGAACATTTATACTCTCATTATTGTGAAGTAATCATTATGTAAGTTAAGTCAGAAAATTCTGTAAGATTAAGTTTAACACTTTATGTATTTAAACTTAAGATTAATCTTCTGTCAGAAAAGTGAATGTGTAAAATGAAACTGTATATAAGCTTTAATTAACATTGTCTTTAGATGTGTGATAAGCATGATAAGATTATAATAAAAGTGTTAAAATGAGATGAAATTTATATAATTAAATACATTGCAAAAAGTCTTAATGAGTTTGCTCTGATATCTGCAGTATACACATTACATTTAAAGATTATCTTTTCTGCTGCTGCTTCAGATGCAAGTCTGTATGTTTAAATTTATGAGCATGATCTCATGATTAATTTCTTAAATATTGACACTGCATCATTAAATAGAAAGATCAAGACTTACAGACTTTAATATTAATAATTTATTCATCTTGATTTTATGAAGTTGTGTAATCTTTATAAGATGACAATTCTTAAAAAGTTAATTCTCATCATTGAGAATAATGAGAACATATGTAAGATTTGTGCTCTAATTAAGTTCATTAACAAATAAGATTACACTGTAAGCAAAAGAAAGATTAACATTCTTGTTCTTGTCTTTATTAATATATATAGCTCATTACTTTTGTCATTTAATGAATATCAATACTTTCTGAAGATAGTAGATAATCATTCTTGAAAGATGTAAATGATATTGCTGAAATGATGTAATGAGATCTTACAGACACTATAAGAATGATGATTGAAGACTGAACTTCAGATTGATGTAAAGATTCTTGCTATATAAAGTAACAATAAAATGAAGTTAAAGTTCACTTTAAATGACTGATGCAAATCTTTTAACATTACATTACAATACATAATGCTCTACATGTCAATTCAAAATAACATTATTAAAAGAATCATTCAAATCACTGAGAACTTAGTGTGCATCATAATTAAAGAAATATAATTATCAATAAAGCTCTAAGTGCAGACAGCATAGACAGATGTTTATCTTTACAATTAAACAGCAATTAATTTCTTAATTAATAGCAAGCAGACAATTCTTGAGAAAGCTTTCATTAATGTGAAGTTATTTATTAATTACATTTATATATAAGAATGCAAGTACTACAGCTACATTGATCTCAAGTTATTATCTGAAGATAAACATAACAAGTTCATGAATTAAGAATGAGTAAGAGTCTTTATGAACTATGTTGAGAAAATCATAAAGCAGTATTAGCTTTGAGCTTCAGATCTTAAGTACATCATTAAGAATTACACTGTGAAGTTTACTAAAAGTAAGAAGAAAGATACTGTTAATTTTAAACTGTAACAATAAACATTAAATGTTCTTCTGAACAGAAGATTCATTAAATATTTATAAAAGAAGTTAATCATTATGAAGATCACAGCTTTAGATCAGACACTTATGACTTAGAACAGTAAGATGTAGTTTAACTTAATTATAATTAAGATTAATAAGTCTTAAGATAAATAACATGAGATTAAGTTGACTGCAGTCAATCTAGATGAGTTGTTAGATAAGAAGATCAACATTAATTAAGTTAAAATAATAATATTTAAAGAAGTTAGAATCTTTCTGTGTGTTGAGATCTTAAAATGAAAAAGAGATAACAACAATGATGATTAAGATGTAAATGAGCTCTTAATTAAAATATTAAGAATTATACTAACACTTATGATGTTCTCTGCAGATAAAGAAGACTCTATGATTAAATTTAACATTTTAATGTTTGTCATCTATGCTGAAGCAGTGAGAGACTTAATCTGAGAAGAAATGTAAAAGAATGTTATTCATATAAAGCTGACAGTCTTGATGATAAATAAAATATAAAAAGAGACTGTGTCATTAAGAAGAGTCAACATTATAATCAGTAAATGAATTTTTAAACTTAAGCTGAACATTAACAAATTCTTAAACAAGCTTAAGACAAGACTTGTAACAAGAGACTTTTTATAGATATATAATGTTGATTATAAAAACATCTTTATCTTCATTATTAAGTTTAACACTCTGCAAGTCTTTCTGACTATCATTGCACTTAAGAATTTAAAGTGTCATTAAATAAATATTAATAATGTTTTTACAGAATTCTTTCTAAAAAAACAATCTATATAACACTTTTTTTTAAAATCAATATTACATCTAATTGTGTTCTGCACATACTGCACAGCCTTTACGATCTTAAGTAAGTCACACAGAACTGACATAAACAATGTATTATTAAATTACTTAAATTAAGTTTTCATCAAAGCAAAATTAATCTCTGTCTTTTTCTTTACAACATTAAAAGAATTATGCTGCTTTTTTATGTAAACAATATTGTTATAACTTCAATAAATCTGTTATATATTTTCTGATTTAAGCAAGCTCTTATGAGTGTGTTTAAAGTTAACAACTTAAAGAAGATACAGAAAATTCTTGACATTTAAGTTATATACAATTATAAAATGAGAACTCTGTATCTGAATCAGACTCACTACATAAATAAGATATTAAAGAATCTTTATATGTAATCTGATAAACATAAAGTCATCAGCATTTCACTTAATAAATATAATGTCTTTTGTCTTGCTGATTTAACTGATTAAAGAATAGATTAAAGACAGTATTAATAGATAATTAAAAGCTTAATGTATGCAGCAATTTATATTTAATTAAACATCATCTTTACATTAAATTAATTAAGTCAATATTTCAGCAATTCTGCAGAGCATCATGAATACATATTTAAGAGATTATTATGATATATAAAATTAATCATTAATCTTAACATTATATACAGTTTTAATGAGAGTCAAGCAATGCTTAAATACTCTGACTTTAACTATGCTTTAGACAAGCAGAATTGAAAATTAATTTTAGAGTGTGTCTATATGCTTAAAGATGAATTAATGTTGTGAATAAGTCAAAAGCCAAAGTTTGTCATTATTTTAATTATTGAGATTGAATATATAATTATGTCAATGTGTATAAAGATTGAGATCTGACTTGAACAGATATTAAGAGACATAAATATAAGTAAATATCTTGAAGTTAACTCTCACTGTGTAAGTATTTAAGAGAATGAAGCTTATTAAATATCTTTATTTATTTAGCTTAAAGAAGATAATCAAGCTGTCTTGATCTTAATTAAGAATGTATATGTACATAAATAATTAAAGTACATTAATGTTTTTTATTACAACATCTGTGATCTGCATAAGCACAATCAGATTCAGATAGACTTTATGCTCAGTTAAAAGATAATTATTAATGAGTTTATTAAGTCTCTGTCTAAATGAATTTTTAAGTAATTCATTGAATTTATAAGACTCACTGTTAATGATTAGTTAAATTCTTAAAGAATTTGTTAAACTCTTAATGATGTATTTAATTATCTGATGTTTGTTGTCAGTGAGAGTCAATAGATGCAGCCTCACTGAGTAAAAATGTTGAGAAGTGATGTTCTAGCTACTTCTATGAAGTAAGATAGAATTAATGTTAAAAACTGAGTGAAAATTCTATTTACATTAACTGCAGTCAACATTCTTCTTACTTCTTCTGTAACTCTCTTGATCAAGATGTGCTCATAGATAACACAGTTTAGAGATTTTACTAGACAGTATAATATAGCATGAGTATTTACTTTCTTTCAATAGAATCTTTATAAATACATACAACATTGCTCACAATGTCAACTCAGTTAAACACTGCATTACAAGTCTTATAATGTTTTACAGTCAATAATTATATCTTCTTACTCTTTTTATACATTAACAATTGACTTTATTCTGATCTTATCATTATTAAAGTCAGATAAGTATAATATAATCATGTTAATCACTGACAAATTCAGCAAAGTTATTACTCTTATACTCAGTCAAGACATTATAACAGCAGAAAATTAAGTAATTACATTACTAAATCATTTAGCACTGTTAAACTGAGATTTGTCTAGAACAATCATATTAGATTGAGACTGCAAATTTCTGATGAGTCTATAAAAAAGAAATATTTAAGCAACTTAAGATAGACTTGCTCTACTTAAGTGTCTATTATTTACAAATAGACAGTAGCTCAGAAGCAATCAATTAAACAGTTAAAATTGTACTTTAATATTAATTAATGATTTTAAAAAAGTCAGATCTCAAATCACTTATACTGACATGTTTACAAGCTGCTTTAAACAACTTAACTAAGTACAGTTCAATCAGACTCAGTCTTAATCAGATTATTTTTGATATGTAAATGCACAAAGTTATGAATTTGCTTTAGATAGAAGAGTCTGACATAAAGTGAATAGACTTTAATTATAATGAAGAATAGATAAAAAGAAAGTCAGTTACTCTTATAATGATGAATCAGTATCAGTCAGTGCATATTAATGTTAAAGACACAATAATATACATCACTATAATATACATCACTATAACATACATCACTATAACAATGAAGTATTATTACAATCAGAAACATAAATCTCTTTACTTTAAGATGAAAGATTTAATAAATTTACATTTACACAAAGACTATACACTACTCAGTCTAAAGAAAAAAAATAAGAAGCTAAGATAGCAGTTTATGAGTTTGCTGAAAGTTCTGAATTGTGTTAAAAAACTGATATATTGACTGAAATTATCACTGAGTTAATGCATTCATAATGTTATATCAGTAGCACACCTGAAATCAGCTCATATGAATGACTTATATTGACAGTTAAGATTAGAAGAGTCAGAAGAAGTTATAGTGAATAATGAAAAGAAATAAAAAGTTAAAAAACTGCTGTTTAAAAGAATGTACTGAAGAGATAGAGACATAATTACTGAATATTTAGTCTGTTGATTAAAGTATAACTCAGAATTTGACAGCTAAGTTAATATCAAAGATTTAAAAAATGTTAAAGAGCTAATGTGACTGTACAAATTGAGATAAACATCTAATGCATAATTATATGACAGCATTTCTTATTTAAGCAGTGAATTTCATATACATGATTTAAATTTAAATGACAGATATCAGAAAAGTAAATAAACATTCAGAAATAAATAACATTATTACTCATCAGAACTTTTATTAACTACTATTCTTTATATCTTTTATGCAATTTCAGCACATCAATCATTTCTATAAGATGCATACAGACAGCATTCATTCATTCTTTATATCACAATACATTAAAATAATTAATTAAAAGAAAAACTCAGAGTTAGTGAATCATGAATTATGATGTGATGATAAATTAAATAAAAAGATTGATACAGTTAAAGCAAGCAACATTTCTTAGACAGTATGAAGAGAATGAAAGCTCTACATTGAAATGTTAAATTACTTAGATAAATCATCATTAAATAAAGTAAAACTCAATGACTACAATGTTTACATGATCATATGAAAGATGCAGAGAAACAAGAGAGATACAGTATAATCTGTAAACTTTAATTAGCAGAAAGATATCAGAGTCTTAAGAACTAATTATGATAATGAGACTGTTATGATGAATAATATTAGCAAGAATTGTTATGCTGTTTTTAAGAATTATTATTAGTTATATAAAGAAGAAAAAAGAAAAGCAGATATAAAGATGCAATACAGTACACATTAAATTAAAGATGATAAATTACTTCAATTTAACAACAAGATCATACATCTTAATTTACAATTAGTCTCTAAATTAAAGAAAATTGTCAAAGATAACAAAGTAAGAACATTTATTATGAAAGTCACAAAAGCTGAATTGTTGAATTAAGTCAGCTCATTGTGTTAAAACATTAGTATAGCTTCATCTATTAAAATAACATTGTTATTAAAATCAAACTCAACTTTATTCATCATAATGACATTTTTATCTACACCAAATCTAGCAATATAGCTTATCTTAAACTTCTCTACTCAATCAACACTGTTGTTAAAGTCAACACTTTAAGACTTAATTGTGTTCAATATCACTGCTGCATCTACTGAAATGATCACATCATTATAAATAGCAATTAGCTTTAATGTCTTTACATTATTTACTATATTTTATACATCTAAATAAAAAACAGACAAAACAGAACTTAATGTTCTTTTAATAAATAAACAATGATTGATGAATCTACTTATTTTAAGATCAGCTGCAACATCAATTAAGTTATAATCTTTATTTATTATAATCATTATCATTAATGTATCTCTTCTACAAGTCATAGTACAAAAATTACTTGATAGCTTCACTCAATTAAATGTATATCTGAATGAATAAATGAAGACAGTAGCTGAAATATGAAGCTATATTGCTGAAGTGAAGAATTACATTGTCATTTTGAAAGAAAAACTGAGCATTATTGAGAATTATGCAGTGAGAACTTAGAGCATTCTTGTGAAGATGATCAATATATTAAGTTTTATTGTTGAATATTTAAGAAAGAATGACAGAATGACAGATGCAGACATGATTAAGATGACAGAAAATAGATAAATAGTACTGAATATGAAGATTGAGAGAATCTTAATGAAGTGTAAGAATAAGAATAAATAGATGAAGTAACATCAAAATGAATGAAGTAATGTTAGAAGCTGACATCTTTTTTGTAATTAGTAACTTGTTATGATGCTGATGTCTTTCTTTTTCTCACTATACTAATTCATCATTATGATCTTTCATCATTTCTTTTCATTTAAACATTTAATCTTACTTTATTCATCATTATGAGAAATTACTTTTGTCTATCTATCATTATGATGTAATAGTCAGACAACTATATAGCTAAGACTTCTTGCTTACTTAACAATACAGCTTTTTATCTCTTAACTTTACCTGACAGTAACAATTAGATTTGTTATTAGATTTTAAATGCTTTATATACATTATATAAGATGTTAATCATCTTATACTTATCATTAATTGAAATGAAAGAGATTCTATATACTTAAGTAGCTATGTTGAGAAATGTCATAATGTAAAATTCTTATTAAATTACTTTAAATTCTCTTCATCAAAATTAGATGTACTTCTTATAGCAAAGAAGTTAACAACTTCTTTATATGAGCAATTTAAAGAGATAAAGAAGAAAATCAGAACAGAAAAGATTGAAAAGATGAATTTTAAGATTAAGAAGAAGAAATTAAAGTTAAGAATAAATAAACAGTAAAAATTAATGTTATTATTATTTAAAATTAAGTCTAAATTAAATTCAGTATGTTATACAATTTATTTGCTGCTAAAATATATCATTAATATGTTTATAATTATTATTTACTTCTTTATTAAAATTAAGACTGTTCAACTCACTATTAAATGTAAAATTATTATCATTATTTTTCTTAATGCATCATACAAAAGTTAGAACTCATCAAGAAGAAAAATAAAGTTTAATGTTTAATAAATTATATAAGATGATCTGAATAAACTGTATAAGACTTTAACAAATATAAAAACTTATACATTAAACTTAATTCTATTATTACATTATAGTGTTACATCTCAATCAAAGATTTCTCTGATATAGAGTCTAGAAGTTAGAGCTTGTGATATAAAAGAATTTTTAGATACATTAAAGTTAACTGATAGATAGCAGATGCTAGATAATGATTATCATTGAATATAATTGTTTTCATAGAAAAAACAATTCTATTACATAGTAAGCTTGCTCAACAGTGCATATCTATGTAATCTGTTAAATTCATCAAGCTGTGCTTGCTCTGCTTACCTTGCACATTGTTAAGCTTGTTAAACTCATCATACTCATACTTAAATATGTATTTCTTTCTTAACAGCTTACATACTGATTGCATCAGTAGTCTTTTTTCAAACTATAATCATAATACAATCTTTTCTTTTCTAAGCACTAATTCTCTAAGCCTTATAAGTAAGAGTGCTGTTGTCATTGTTGTCAGCAATGATGCTTTTGAAAAGTTCAAATTACTTAAGAATCTTAAAGAAAATTCAAATAAATAACATCTCTATCTCTTTTTCTTGTGACTTCTGTGTCAGTTGTAACTTAAATTGTTTTGTCATAAAATCTTAGTCAAAATGCAATAAATGCACTCATCATAATCATCTATGTGTCAGTGTGTTGTAAAAGTCTCTTGATAGGACTCACTTTTTCTTATGTAAGAAAATAAGTAAAGTAATAAAAGAAATAAATAAAATAAATGATGTCTTAACAGTTAAACACACTGAGCTTGCTGCTTTTTCATTGAAGATTATATATCTTTAAAAGACTTTGAATTAAACAGATCATCATGTTTTACAGAAGATTAACTATTTAGCTATTAAGTTTGATAATGATAATGATGAAATAGAAAATGAGACAGATTTCTTATTGCAATTTGTAAATTTTATATCATCATTCTTTTAAAATTCAATTTTAATCTCTTCTTAAAATGTTAAAGTGTTTTTATACAGTTCTTAAGATTTTCTCTGAGTTTTTAAATGTTTTTTAAGATATCATAATCTTTTTATTTAATAAGATAATGAGCTTTCTCATTAATCATTCTCTTTTTTAAAATGTTCTTAACTTCATATTTGATCTTGAATTCAACAGACATTGATTAAGTTTGAATTGATATGAATTGATTACAATGCTGAAGCATTGATGTATGAAATACTGAGTGTATTTACATTTCTTAAAATAAGTTTAATTCATAACTTAATTTTTTAATGTTTCTCTTAATCATAAATGATTCAATGCTCTTATTCATGAGTTTCTTGCTCTTTACTCTCATTTATATGTTATTCATTCATAAATATACTCTCTCTTCAACTTTAAATAATGTTATCTCTGTTGTTTATTTCTTCTGCTTCTTGATTCTCTTCATAAGATCAATATACAATTTCTTAAGCTTCAATATTGCTTTTTAACTTTGAGATTCATGTACTTGCAAGTCTTGTCATATCTTTAAGTGATATTTATAGTTTACTTTAAATGATGTTTTTCTCATGATTTCATTTCATACATTGTTGTACATAAACTGTATCATAGACAGCAGTTATACTTAATTGTTCTGTTTTACATTAATATAGTGTCACAAATACATCTTAACTGTCTAATTCATTCATTTACTCTGTTTATTCATCTATAAATGATGTACTATCAATATCTTATGTTTTATTCTGAGTTCTGCTGTGAGCATTTCTCAGAACTTGCTTATAAATAGCTTGTCTTTATTGATGATAAACTTCTTTAATAACTTATAGTTGCTAATCAATTCTCACAGTATGATGTATATCAATATTAATGCTGTCACAGTTTCTCTGAATGAAATAAACATTGTATACTTCATTAATTTATTTATTATAATTAATATGCTGTTGAATCTGACTTCTTATGCTGAGTTCTTTGACTTTAATAACTTAATGATGAAGTTCATAATAACAGACTCTCAAAGCACATCTAATGTATTTAGTTTTGTTATTTCATCATAATGCTTATCTCTCTGAATCTCATTATGTCAGCATAAATTGTATCTGACAATATATTCAGTAATTCAATTTTAAAGATTGTTTACATTGCATCTTCTTTATACAAGATCTTTCATACATTTAACTTTTAAATGTTTATCAACTCAGCTATTATAACATATTTTAATGAGTTCTTCATCTATTAAGAAAGTATTCTTCATCTTAAATGTTGCTGCTAAGTCTTTCATAAGAGTTTCTTGCTCATCTTTATGCAGAATTTTAATGTAAATTACTTTCACTTCTTTGTGGTCTGATTATCTACTCAAAGCATTGATATCATCATTTTCATTGTTTTTCTTGTAATAAATCTAAAATTTAAAGTCTGCTAACTGTTCTGCTCAGCAAATCTGTTGCTGATTCAGTTACTTTATTATTGTGAAGTTTCTTAAATTCTTATGATCTGTAAAGATCTGAATAGACTTTTCTGTTCTTATAAGATAAGATCTTCAATCTTGCAGTGCTTTCACTATTATAAGAAATTCTTTATTATAAATTTCATATCTTTTTTTAAGTTCTGATAACTTTCTAAATCAATACACAGTAAACTTCTTCTGCTCATCTTTGATCTAATATAAATATGTGTTTACTGCAAAATCTGAAGTGTCAGTTTTCAGTATTTTTTTGCATGCTGAGTTAAATATTTACAGATGTGTCATTTCATTAAGACTTTTTGTTAATGTACAGAACACATTCTCTTGCTTTTTTTCTCAATGTCATTTCTTGTCTTTGCATATCAAATGCATAAGAGATTTCACAATTCTTACATAGTTAAATATGAACTTTCAATAATAGTTTGTCAACTTTAAAAAGACTTGTACTTTCTTAATCTTCTTAAGCATCAATCAGTTTCTGACTGCTTCTGTCTTTTTAGAGTTCTTTTTGATTTAATTAAATTAAATGACATATCTTAGAAATTTAATCTTCTTAATTTTGAATCTGCTCTTTAACTTTTTCACATACAAAGCTCTTTCATTGAGCTTTGCTAAAATCTTATGTACATGTTTGTAATGTATCTTGAGAGTTTTTAAGTATATTAAAATATTGTCAAGATATATAATTACAAAATTGTTAAGATACTCTCTTAAAATATCATTAATAAGTCTCTAAAAGATGACTAAGACATTCTTAAACTTAAATGACATAACACTGTACTTATAATGTCTATATTTCATTCAGAATGTCATTTTTCATTCTTTGTTCTTCTTTATGCATATACAGTAGTACACTTCTTTCAGATTTAAACTCATAAATTACTTAGCTTTTTCTAATCTGTCTTGCAACTCTTCTATCAGTGATAGAGAATAACTGCTTTAATAAATTATTTTATTAAGTTGTTTATAGTTAATACACAGTTGCTTAATGCTGTTCTTCTTTAATACAAAAAATATTGAATAGTCAGTCAATAACTTTAATGATTTAATGAATTCTCTCTTTAAATTCTTAACAAAATAGTTTTGAACTGTCTTTAGCTGATTCTCACTCATTAAATATAAAGACATTCATTGAGAATCTTTGTCATCTATAAATGATATTTTATGATCTTAAGACTTATACTCTAATAAGTTCTTTTCTAATTGTTTAAAGATCTTATATGCATTCTTTGTCACATAAAGTTCTTTATTGATTCAGTTAATCTGAGAGTTCTTTTTATGTAATCAGAGCATTTCTAATATAACATTATACTTAATTAATTTAAAAACATTCAGTGTCAACTTCTGTGAATCATTCAGTATTATAACTTCAATATAAACTTCTTTACAAATTCATTCAAATTCTCTGTTAATCATGTATATTTACATAAGCTTTAACATTTTTCATGATGTCAGTCTTAATCATTTAATTACTTATTGCAATATAAAGTTATTAATTGCTTTCAAATCTATCATTATTTAAAGCTGTCTCTTCAGTAATATCTTAACATCAACTCATATCTTATAATCATTGTTATTGTCAATTCATTAAGACATTAAAAGCTTCTTATTCTTTAATCTTACTAAGAAAGCTTAAGATTTTTTAACTTCTCAAAGCTCTTTACTTCTATCAAAGCTTATGAGACTCAGCTCTTACTTTAAAGTTTATTAAATGCTTTCTGAGATTCTTTAAACTTTGTTGATTTCACATTTTCTTATTATTTCTGAAAATCATTAACTATCTTTTGTAAGCAATACTGTTCTTGCTTCAGTTCTTATTGCTAATTTTTAAGTGTTTATTGTTGCATCTTAATGCATCTGTTTTCAGAATGCTTATACTGATTCTTAAATTTCATATTAACTTTTCAGTTATTGACATTCTCTGAGTTCACATTCAAATTCAGATACATTCAGATAAGATCTTCTAAATCTTTAATTTCTGCAGTGTCTTCTTTCTAAGTTTTACAAATATTGATTTTTTCAATCTTATTCATATTATTTCTGACAACTTTCTCTAAAATAGCTAATCTCTTTGATCTACTCATCATAATATGATCAGCATTGTATTTCTTTTTAAACTTTTATGATCATTATTTAACTTCATCTTTACTGCTCATGTACACAAAGCAATTATCATCATAGCAGACTGTTCAGCTCAGTTAATTATGCATTATTACTGAGTTCATCATTGCAACTTTTTTTCTCTGTTATTAAGATTTCTTGTAATTTCTAACAAGATATTCAGATTTATTACAATTATAACAGTTGCAAGTCTCTACTCATTAAGTGTGAAACTTGTAAAGCTTACTTATATATCATTCTTGCTTCATTAATTTAGTTTCTGACTTCTAATCATACTTCTTAATATTATTGAGATTCATTAAGTCTTCTTACATTTTAATGATGAATCATTGTTTTCACATTCTTAATGCTGCATAAGATCTCATCTTCTTTATTCATTGTTCTCATTGTTGACTATCAATATTAATGAAGATATTTATCATTTCTTAAAGTTCTTTGAGACAGTCTCATTACACTATCTCATTCTTGATAGACTTGCTCAATTCTTAATAATATTGTAATATTAAAACATCATTATCTCAGTCAGTCAAGATCACAATGCACTGAAACTTTACTGAGTACTTAACTGCTAATTTATTCATCTTTAATGTATAAAGTCATCATTTCACTGCTCTTTTCTTATTAATTACTTTAAAAGTTTTTCAAAGTTCTTTTTTAAACTTCTTAAAGTCATTAAAGATCAATTTCTTATTGATTTTTCATTTTCTTAATGATTTGTCTAGAAATTCATGCAGTTTAAGATTGACTCAGTTAAACACTGCATTCTTAAGATAAACTACTATATATAAATTTTTGTTCATCTTGAAGTTGAATTTCTTCTGATTAAAATCTATATATAGATTAAGCTTTATTAAGAAGCTTTATAACTTTCTATATTCTTTGCTGAATTAAGCTGAGTGTAAAGTCAGATCAGGTTGAAAAAAAGTGTACTTAATTTGAACTTACACTAAAATTTAGATCAGATTAGATTGAGTTTGTGTACAGATTAACTTTATCTACAATCTATGCAGATACTCATATATAGATGAGATTAATCATAATAAATTACACTGATCTCAATTCTATGCTCTATTGAGTTAATATGTAGCATAAGTTTACTGTATAAATTTAGACAACATCATGATCATGTTACAGTTATATTTTTAATGTGTATTTGTAACAGATCAAGAACAAGTGTAATTTTATCATAATGAGTCAAGCTACACACATTGTAGTTTACAGACTACAACTGTAATATTATCTTTGAAGATTTAAGAAGAACTTAAACAACATTAATTTATAATAGAAGTAACAGATTAACTTTATGTTCTTTGTTTAAATAGTTATGCATTTTACATGAATTGCACACAAGTTAATGTCTAAATATTTATTAGTAATTGATCTCAACATCAATATGTAAAGTATTATTTTTAAGATATTCTATTAAGAATGCCTTCATAGCCTCTTGTACAGTCTGAATAGCAGAGCTTTATCAGTGAGTAAATATATTTAATTTATGAAGATAAGATTTAAATAAGATATTCTGCACAATCTCTCTAATCAGTTACTGAAATAATAGTTTAAAAATCAGAAGCTTTACACTCTTTTAATAATATCTGATCTCTCTGAGCACAATCACTATAGATATATTAGAAAGTACTGTTAAAAAATAGACAAAGTATATACATATTGTCAGTCTTGAATCTCTGCTTCTTTAATGATTGTAATGTAGTCTCAGCTATCATTCTCTTCTTTAACTTTGCAGTCACTTAATCTTCTTCTTCAGCTGCATTCTTCATTTTATTGTAGTTTGTTGCTCTGCTTAACTTCATTATCTTTGAGATTCACTTTGTTCTGATTATATTATTTAGAACTGTTAAAATTGTTTATTAAAAATGAGATAGATAACTCTGACTTGATAGATGATTTAATGATGATTGTGATCTCATAGAAATAAGATTTATTATAAAGATATAATGAAGATGCTTCTGTTTTAATTAAACTGTTAGAATGATGCATTAAAGACAAAGAACTAGATATATTTGATGTTGCTGATGACTCTGTAAATGTAATGTCTGAGATAAAGACTTTTGATAGATGCAAATGTTTTGTTTTGATGTAAAATGTATTATTTTAATTTAGAATTATCAATGTAGTGTTACTGAAGCTATGTTGTTGTCATAATGTTATTAAGAAATTCACTAAGTAAACAAAACAAACTTAAAAGCTCAGCTTATCTTTCTTTACATGATCATTTAACTCTGAACATCTTATCTTCATCAGCATCATCAAGAATATGAGTTTCAACATTTATATCTCTTCTTTAACTGATATATGTGTTGAAATTATCTAATAAAAATAATATGTATTATGATGTCTTCTGAAACTTCAAAATGCTGTGTTATGTCTTTATCAACATCATTGTCTTCAAAGAAGCATCACAACAATGATAATGAGATATATTTTAATGTTTATTTTTAACACATTAATAACATTTAATGTGTAGAAAGACTCTATCATGAATGTTATTGTTAATATGCTCACAAAATACTATGAGAACTTCAAGATAAGTTAGAACATCTATGTTTATCATATTAATAAAACTTAAAATATAGAAAGACATCATCTTGCATATTACATCATTTAAAACTATCATCAGAAATATCTCTTTATTTGCTGAGCCTGACAATGCTGACATTGATGTAAGTTTTAATACTTATTTCTAATGCATTAATAACATTGAGCATGTAAAAGTCTGAAATTGAAGCTTATATCTTATAATAATGATTAACAGAGATGCATGAAGTTAAATTATTAAGAAAAGCTAAACAACATATTAAAGATGAAAGTGACAGTCTGCATAAAAAGAAGAATGAATATTCTTAATATTCTTATATTGCTGCAAAGCAAAAACATTAGAGTGAGCTGTCTCTTAATGATTGTCTTTTTAATTAAGTAAATGATCATAACAGATTGACATGTCACTATGTTTTAAGTAAGCTCAGACTGATATCAGTGTAAATTAAAGCTGATGCAGAGATAAGAAAGCAGATAAAGAAGAATCTGACAGAGAATATTATAAAAAATTAATATTATGCTCAGTAAAGTAACATATTTATGAGCTTTATAAGTCTGATACTGTTAACAGACATTAGTGAAGTGACTGAAGTTAGAGATCAATTGAAAGAGATAAAAGATTGTGAGAAGATAGAAGAAGTGAAAAATGTAGATAAAGATTGAAGATCTTATAATTATAAAGAAAAATAAGAAGAGAGTGAAGTCTTTAATGAAGAAGAAGATTACTGAAGAGATAAATATCACATATATATGTTAGAAAAACTCATTAGAACTTATTTGTTATATGATAGATTCACTTAACAATTGAAGAAATAGTGAAGTGAAACATTAATTTTGTGATTCAGCATTGAGAACAGATAAGCTATCTGAGAGAAAGACATAGTCTTTAAATAGCTGATGATCTTAAGTCAGAAATGCATATGAGATATTTTTAACAGTAAATGATGAACTCTGATAATATCATAAACATAACAGTGAAGTAAGTGTTTTAACAATTCATTTTAACATGTATCTACTTATCATTAGTAGCTACACAATTTCAGACTTAAAAGAACATATCTTGAAGCTTAAATTCTTCAGTGCAGTTAAAGATCTTAAGATTTCAGAGAGAGTGTATATCTTTTTCTTTAATGATGAGAATTCTGTCATAACACTGAACACAGAGAATGATGATGAATTCTGAATTATAAAGTCAGATTTAGATGAACATAAATATTTTAATGAACTCATAATCAAAGTAAGAGAATTTTAACAGTTATTTTTAATATATTAATGACTATTATAAATAATTAAGCTCAAGAAATTTGTCATTGTTATTTTATTAAAAGAGAATTCATATATGTTGCAGTTAAAGATGTTGCTGAGAGCAAAACTAAGAAGAAAGATGTTAGTGAGAAGAATGCTGCAGTTAATGAGGCAGTGATGAAGATAAGAAGATTTTAACAGATAATTTTAATATATTTATGTCAATCATAGACTTCTAAAGATGTAGAGAATAATCTGAGAGAAATCTCTAAAGAATTAAATTTTATAATATGATTTTTATCAGCATTACACACATTATGATTCAAGAAACAGATTGTTAACAGAATAAAGCTTATAAAAATGATCATATTGTTTTAAGTAAAAGCTGAAAGACTCTGAAACAGTTAAAAGAGAAAAGCAGTCAGTGATGCTTTGATTTGCTGTACAAATCATAAATAAATAAATGATTTTGCTTTTTCTTTCTGTATAAAGATTAGCTCTCACTACCTAATTCTTTTAGTGCACTTTGAAAATGATTACATTCAATAATATCTGAACTGAAAAAGATAAGAAGATTGCATATCAGAAAAGTCTGTTAAAAACATTAATTCTTAACTTTATTTCTTTAATTACAATGATGAGTGTTATGTGTTAAATGTGTTTAAATGCATCACAATATTGTAGAAGTAAAGATGATCTACAACATTTATAGATTACACAATATAGCTTTTGAATATATCTGTAGCAAAGTCATTAATATAATTTTCATCTCATCTTCTAATTTCTTCTTGAAAAAGAGCAGCAAATACATAAGATAGATGAGATAATTACTGCAATAATTAAATTATATTGTTTTTCTTAATTTAACTGAGAGTAACTCACTCAGTAGTCAAATTAAGAGTTCTTCTCAATTAATAAATATCTAAAATAAAGATAGAGCTCTCTGCAGTCATTGTATATTAGAAAAACACATTAAAAACATTAAATAGTAATTGTATTTGATTCTTAACTTCTAACTATGAAGTATATTTATATCTTTGAATGTGTTGCAATTCTGTAAATACATTATGCACACTTTACAAAGTAATTCTCAAAGCTTTGTGTTTCTATAGCTTAATCATTCACATGACTTTCAGTCAGTCAACATCATCTATACTTTATAATGATGTCACTGATTCTCAAACAGAATCTTTAAATACTTTAATTGAATCATCTCTGAAATCTTCTTTAAGCTTAAAATTCATTAACTTTTAAAGATATTTAGTTCAATATTTAGAACATGATGACTCAGTCAGAAAGAATGAGCTGTAGAGTAAACTTAAAGAGTGATGAATTTTGACTAACTATGAACAAAAAAACACTGATGATAGTCAATTTAGTATTAACAAATTTAATTGAAAACATCATACTGTATAATGAGATAATCATCTTTATGTCAGCAATGAGTAACAAGAGTATTTAAAGACAGCACATCAATATATTAATATATCTTACTTGATCTGCTGTTGTTGTGATGAAAATATAACTTATTCAACACTGATTAATAGTGATATAAATTCTCTTTAAAATCATAGATTAATTAAGAACTGTTTAGCTATCATTATAAACATTTATTTAAACATAAATATTCAGTTCACATTCAAAAATATTGATTTCTGCTTTTTTAATATATGTTTCTAACACATATCTCTGACATAGCACAGCAGACAAAACTTGATAAAAAATTAGTAAATAAGCATTTCAGTACTGAAAACTTCATTAAATAACTTTTAAATGACTTTCTCTTTCTAAATCTTTCTTTTTGAGCACTTAAGAACTCTGAATTTTGAAAACTCATTTAAATGCTGCAGTCAAGTACATTGATGCCTAATAGACATTGATTTGACAATTTAATAAAGATGTAACATCAAAATATTTAAGAAACACTTCTTACTGAGCTTAAGCAAACTATTAAAATCTTAATTGCACTTAACAACTAAATCAGTCTCAGTCATCTGACCTTTATGAGTGTTACTGCTTACTTTATCAACAAAAACTAAAATTATCAGAAAATTCTTTTTGTCTTTTGACTTCTTTATGATCAACATACTGATCAATCAATGACTACAGAAATCTTTACAATTCTTTAAAAATATAAACTGAAGAAGCATCTTCTTGCAGTGACTACAGACAACTGCAGTAATAATGAATTTATATAGAGAGCTTTAAATGAGCTTTTAAAGAGAAAAGATATTGTATAACAGACTGCAGTCAATGTCATTTCTTGCTTTATATATATCATTTAGCTAGCTGTCAAGAATCTATTTGACTTGTTAAAGACATCAGTGATCAATGAGTCAATTACTTTATCATTTAATGAGAATAATTTAACATAAATCATTAAGAAAATCATTCTGTTTAACACTCTGTTCAAAATATATTATTATCTTGTTTTTAACAGATAGTTTTAACAGATATGACTAACACATTCTTAAATATCTAGATTTGACAGCTTGCTATTGTTATAAATTTCTCTTCATAGCAATACAAAATGTTCAAGAGAATTTAATATCTCATTCATTTACATTCTGCTCTGACACTTATACAGAATGTTAGAATACAATGAAACTCTATTTATAACATAATGTAAAGAGTCTATTAACTTCACAATGATATATGTGTCTGAATCAGTCAAGAGTGTAACAGAATTACAAAATTAAACAAGAAGCTTGAGATTTTATGTGTATCTGAGCAGAAGTGACAGCAAGTTACATATATAATGATGCTTCTTCAACTCTTCAAGAAGTACACAGAGTCAATGAGTTAAACATATAATTTAATTATGCACAAAATATTTTTTGTATACATCAATCTTTTTAATTATCTGAAGAATCAGAATAACATAAAGAAATTAGACTTAATCTTGAAGTAAATATTGAAGCTAAAGATAGCTATTGAGAAAGCATTAATTAAGATAAAGAAGTATTATGTGTAAATAGAAGATGAGAATAACTTGTTATATAACATTGTTATTGTTCTTGACTCTACATAAAAACTTTCACTGTATTAGATGTGTTTTCTACTGATCTTTTTAATGTATATTTTTAATGTACATCACTAATTACTGAGGTGTGCAGTCAGCTGAGTAAGGTCAGACATATTATGCATAGTATTGAACTGAGTTTTAGACTTATTATAAAGATCATTATTGTTTATATGAGAATGCTTTATCACATAATTATACTTAGAATTCAACATTATCTATCATTAAATCATTCATAAATCTCATCACAAAAGCACAGCAATTCAAGACTCAACTTAATGACATTATAACTATTAATTTAGAAGTCAATCAATACTTAAATTCTTTACTATACTTAATTAATAAAAATAATCTTAACATTCTGAAGTACTGAAAGTCACAGATCATGATCTTTTCAGTATTAACTACAATGATTAAGAATGTTCTTACTATATTTATTGCTGATGTTGAGGTTGAATGACTGTTCAATCTTGTTTAAGATATCATTATTTATTGAAGAGATTAACTAAATAAAGTCATCATTGAGATCATTATGATGATTAAGTTCAATTTACTTCAACATTAAAAACTGAATTATCTCATAACTGAAAGAGAGAACACTGCAGAAGACTTGTTTTCAGATAAAGCTAATATAGACATAGAGTATCTATTTTATATATTTATTTTAAATTGTAATTCTTCTAACATTTTAGATAACAGTCTGACTGATACTTTAAATTAAATCACTTATGAAATTTTAAAGTGCAACTCTCACAATACTTTAAATGATGACTCTGATGATCTGAACAAAGATATGAGACTTAATATCTATAAAGACAGCTAACTAATACATGCACATTAGAATTCTCTATTAAAAGACTAAAATGCTGTAACTTAAATGAATTAGTCAATATTACAGCATCTTTACAATCAACTATACTATTAATTTTCTCAGTTTATTTCAAAAAGAGAGTCAGAAGAGATTTGCTTAGTAATTATATTAATGAATATAAAAAATTCATGAAACTAAAATCTGTTTAAAACACAACATCAACTTCTCTGCTTTCAAGAGAAATACATTGTGCATTAGAAAAAACACTTGCATTTGAAGAATGAGAAGAAAGAAGAGAATGAAAAGAGATAAATAATGAGCAAATTTGTATGAAAGTAATTTGACAGTGAATAATGCTAACTCTTAACAGTGAATATTAAATCAACTTTAATCACATTATCTTCACTTACATCACTTCTTCTTTATGCTTTACTATTTCATCATTCATCACATCACTCAATTACACAATTGAGAGTCTTTAATCTCTGATGAAATTATACAGTTAAGAATCTTTAATCTCTGATGAAATCACATAGTTAAGAGTCTTTAATCTCTAATGAAATCACATAGTTGAGAGTCTTCAATCTCTGATGAAATCACATAATTGAGAATCTTCAACCTCTGATAAAATCACATAGTTGAGAATCTTCAATCTTTGATGAAATTACACAGTTAAGAGTCTTCAATCTTCAGTGAAATCACATAGTTAAAGATCTTCAATCTTTGATGAAATCACACAGTTAAGAATCTTTGATCTCTGATGAAATCATATAATTGAGAGTCTTCAATCTCTGATGAAATCACATAATTAAGAATCTTCAATCTTTGATGAAATTACACAGTCAGAAGTCTTTAATCTTTAATGAAATTACATAGTTAAGAGTTCTCAATCTTCAGTGAAATTACACAGTCAGAAGTTCTCAATCTCTGTTGATAAAGCAATGTTTAACATTACTTTATTAACAGAGTGATGTCTGATATCACTTCATCAATAAAGTAATGTTAAATGATGATTATTTGTGTCTTGAATCTCTTAATGTTGAAAGATATAGATCTTTAAACAGTAAATGAAGATGAATTCTCATCAATAAATGATGATGATTGTTTTAAGTGCTGATTAGGCTTTGTAGCATAGAGTCATAGCATAGTTGATGACAACATCATTATGTATTTTCAAAGAATAGTACATGCTATAATTTAAGATGAAATCTTCATTTCTAATGCATAATTTTAATGTGCACACTATCAAATTAACTGACAAAAACTTCTGCATATTTATATTAACTTATACTTGTTTAGTCAGACTAATTTTTGCTTACTCAGTCTGTAAATAATCTGCAATCTATATAGAGTTAAGTTGAATTAATCTGCATCTAACTTAAGTCAAAAAAAGTTCACTTTATCTGACTTAACACTCAGACTCAACCTAAACTTACATAATCTATAGACAATCTGCACACTCAGTCTATACTGAATGCATCTAACATCAATATCTTCAATATATTACTCATCTCTCATAGATCTTCAAGACTCTAAAGATTAATTATATTAATAAAGACTGCTTTCTGTGTGCTGAAAGACATTGCTTATATTATAAAAATGTTTAATATGTTACATTTTGATCAGAGATTTCTCTGATATAGAATTTAAAGATTAGAGCTTGTAATATAAGAGAATTTTTAAGCATATTAAAATTAACTGATAGATAGCAGATGCTAAATAATGATTGTTATTGAATATAATTGTTTTCATAGAAAAAAGAATTATACTATATAATAAGCTTATTTAACAGTGCACATTCATGTAATCTATTAAGCTCATCAAGCTGTGCTTACTCTGCTCATCTTGCACACTGTTAAGCTTGTTAAGCTTATTATGCTCATACTTAAATATGTGCTTCTTTCTTGACAGCTTACATACTGATTACATCAGTAATCTTTTCTCAGACTATAATTATAACATATAGATGTAATAGATAGTATCAATTTACAGTTATTATTATTATTTATACAATTCATTTCTAAATTTAACTTATAAAACTTCTTCATTTAAACTTTTTTCTGTTCTCTTTTTTTCTTTTTTCTTTGTATCATTCTGATACTCATCATGAGTAAATAAATCATGATTATATAACAGCTAAATAAATCATACAAATAACTTATATATATATAGCTACTTAACTCTTCTCTGCTGATGAAAATATACTCAACATTATTAATTAAAAAGTAAATCTCATATTAATATAAGATTAAAGTTAATGTTAATAACTTACTTTCTGAATACATTAATTTATTACAATTAAAATCTTTATACAAATTACTGAGCAACTCATTTAGCTCTGCAAATTCTTTAATATCAATACTATACAAATTAAAAGCTGCTGAACATTCTATGTTGTTAAATTTATTATTTAGATATATTTTTCTTTATTTTAGAAATTATACAGTTGCTAATTAAGTATGTATAGTCTTATGAACAGCTTAAGATGCTGTGTACAATGTGTGTTACAGAATTACAGATTATATATTAAGTGTTATAATAATTAAAGTCTTTATTGAAAGAAAGTAAATACTCATGCTATACTATGTCATTTAGTGAAATCTCTAAACTGTGTTGTCTATGAGCACATCTTGATTGAGAGAGTTACAGAAGAAGTAAAAAGAATATTGACTGCAGTTAATGTAAATAAAGTCTTCACTTAATCTTTAATATTAATTCTATTTTACTTTATAGAAGCAGCTAAAACACTGCTTCTCAACATTTTTACTTAATAAGACTGCATCTATTAACTCTCACTGACAACAAACATCAAATAACTAAATGCATTGTTAAGAGTTTAACAAATCATTTAAAAGTTTAATTAATCATTAACAGTGAATCTCATAAGTTTAATGAACTGCTTAAAAATCTGTTTAGACAGAGACTTAATAAGTTCATTAATAATTATTTTTTAACTGAGCATAAAGTCTATCTGAATCTGATTGTGCTTATGCAGATTATGAATGTTGTAATAAAAAACATTGATGTGCTTTAATTATTTATATATATATGCATTCTTAATCAAGATCAAAATGACTTGATTATCTTTTCTGAGCTAAATAAATAAAGATACTTAATGAGCTTCATTCTCTTAAATGTTTATGCAGTGTAAGTTAATTTCAAAATATTTGCTTATATTTATGTCTCTTAACATCTGTTTAAGTCAGATTTCAGTCTTTATACACATTAATATAGTTATATATTCAGTCTCAGTGATTAAAATAATGATAAACTTCTATTTTTAACTTATTCACAACATTAATTCATCTTTAAACATATAAATACATTTTAAAATTGATTTCTAATTCTGCTTATTCAAAGCATAGTTAAAGTCAGAGTATTTAAGCATTGCTTAACTTTCATTAAAATTATATATAATATTGAGATTAATAATTAATCTTATATACTGCAATAATTTCTTAAGTATGTATTCATGATGCTTTGCAGAATTGCTAAAATATTAATTTAATCAATTTAATGTAAAGATGATGTTTAATTAAATATAAATTGCTGCATACATTAAGCTTTCAATTATCTGTTAATACTGTCTTTAATCTATTCTTTAATCAGTTAAGCTGATAAGATAAAAAACATCATATTTATTAAATAAAATGCTGATGACTCTGTGCTTATTAAATTGCATATAAAGATTCTTTAATATCTTATTTATGTAGTGAGTCTGATTCAGATACAGAGTTCTCATTTTATAATTATGTATAACTTAAATATTAAGAATTTTCTGTGTCTTTTTTAAGTTCTTAACTTTGAACATGTTTATAAGAGCTTGCTTAAATTAGAGAATGTGTAATAGATTTGTTGAAGTTACAACAATATTGTTTATATAAAGAAGCAGCATAATTCTTTTAATGCTGTAAAGAAGAAGATAGAGATCAGCTTTGCTTTAATGAAAACTTAATTTAAATAATTTAATAATATATTGTTTATATCAGTTCTGTATGTCTTATTTAAGATCATAAAGGCTGTGCAGTATGTGCAGAACATAATTAGATGCAATATTAATTTTAGAAAAAGATGTTATATAGATTGTTTTTTTTAGAAAGAATTTTTTGAAGACATTATTAATATTTACTTAATGACACTTTAGATTTTTAAGTGCAACAATAGTTAGAAAGACTTGCAGAATGTTAAATTTAACAGTAAGAATAAAGATATTTTTATAATTAACATTATATGTTTATGAGAAGTCTCTTATCACAAGTCTTGTCTTAAACTTATTTAAGAATTCATCAATGTTCAGCTTAAATTTAAAGACTTATTTACTGATTACAATGTTAATTCTTCTTAGTGATACAGTCTCTTCTTATATTTTATTTATTGTTAAGACTGTCAGCTCTGTATAAATAACATTTTTTTACATTTCTTCTCAGATTGAGTCTTCTACTGCTTCAGCATAGACAACAGATGTTAAAATATCAGATTTAATTATAGAGTCTTCTTTGTCTGCAGAGAATGCTGTAAGTGTTAATATGATTCTTAATATTTTAATTGAGAACTCATTTATATTTTAATTATCATCATCATTGTTTCTCTTTTATTTTAAGATCTTAACATACAGAAAGATTCTGACTTCTTTAAGTGTTATTATTTTAACTTAATCAGTGTTGATCTTCTTATTTAATGACTTATCTAAATTAACTGCAGTCAACTTAATCTTATGTTGTTTATCTTAAAACTTATTGATCTTAATCATAATTAAATCAAACTACATCTTACTGTTCTAAGTCATAAGTGTCTGATCTAAAGCTGTAATCTTCATAATGATTAACTTCTTTTATAAATGTTTAACAAATCTTCTATTCAGAAGAACATTTAATGTTTATTGTTACAGTTTAAAATTAACAATATTTCTCTTCTTACTTTCAATAAACTTCACAGCATAATTCTTAATGATGTATTTAAGATCTGAAGCTTAAAGCTGATACTGCTTTGTAATTTTCTCAATGTAATTCATAAAAGCTTTTATTTGTTCTTAATTCATGAACTTATTGTATCTGTCTTCAGATAGTGACTTGAGATCAATGTAGTTGTAGTATTTGCATTCTTATATATAAATATAATTGATAAATGACTTCACACTGATGAAAGCTTTCTCAGAAGTCATTTATTTACTATTAATTAAGAAATTAATTGCTGTTTAATTGCAAAGATAAACATCTATCTGTGCTGTCTGCACTCAGAACTTTATTGACAGTTATATTTCTTTAATTATGATATGCACTGAGTTCTCAGTGATTCAGATGATTCTTTTGATAATGTTATTCTAAATTGATATGTAGAACACTGTGTATTACAGTGTAATGTTAAGAGACTTGCATCAGTTATTTAAAGTGAACTTTAACTTTATTTTATTGTCATTTTGTACAGCAAGAATCTTTGCATCAGTCTGAAGTTCATTCTTTAGCTGTCATTTTTGCAGTATCTATAAGATCTCATTATATTGCTTCAGCAGTATCATTTACATCTTTTAAAAATGATTATCTATTATCTTTAGAAAGTACTGATATTCATTAAATGATAAGAATAATGAGTTACATATATCAATAAAGATAAAAATAAGAATGTTAATCTTTTTTTTGCTTACAGTGTAATCTTACTTATTGATGAACTTAATTAGAACACAAATCTCATATATATTCTTGTTGTTCTCAATGATGAGAATTGACTTTTCAAGAATTGTTATCTTATGAAGATTACATAACTTCATAAAATCAAGATGAGCAAATTGTCAATGTTAAAGTCTGTAAGTCTTGATCTTTTCATTTAATGATGCAGTGTCAACATCTAAGAAATTAATCATAAGATTATGTTTATAAGTCTAAATATATGAGCTTGCATCTAAAGCAATAACAGAGAAGATGATCTCTGAATGTGATATATACACTATAAATATCAAAACAAATTCATTAAGACTCTTTGCAATATACTTAATTATATAAACTTCATTTTGCTTTAATACTTCTATTATAGTCTTGCTGTACTTATTAGGTAGGTAGGTAATTTATTCCGCCCGGAGGCACTACGCCTAAAGGGCTCTAGCGCTATCATCCTGTCAAAACTATTGCTACGTCCATGTCCCACAAAAAGCCCTTACTGAAACGTCTTTTTCTT
>JAABUY010000297.1_pt1 | contig 94949 bp, 98 predicted proteins | sample 5560271 | NCBI WGS metagenome assembly JAABUY01 (sample SAMN10711886, study PRJNA513374) | rock metagenome | isolation source: Antarctica rocks | place: Antarctica: Victoria Land, University Valley | reverse complement strand
ATGCCTTGCGGTGACCGTTCTCGCAGTCGTTGTGCTCGTCATCGTTACCTTCCTTCTCCTCCGCTTGCCGGCGCAGTGCAGCCTTGTGTATTTCCATTTCCTTCAGTGTGCCCGTGCCAGTTATGACCTTGCCGGTATCATCTTTGAACCCGTAATCCCAGACTTGCTCGTCTGGATCTTCTCGGGAACGAAAACCTGGCGGCGCTCGAGGCGGTAGACAGGGATCAGTGGCATACCGCCACGCTAGCTCAATCGCACGGCGTGCGGCAGGTGTCGACGCTGTGGTACCATGTGCCTCTCGCTCCTCCCACAAATGATCAAGAAAGTTGCTTCGCAGCAGCCAGGACTTGCCATAGTCAGGACATGAGAGAAGCTTGCAGGGGTAGGCCCATATGTGTCCGGAGGGGAGGTCAGAACCGTCAACCTCGTCATCGGACTCTGAGGGAGTGAGAGAGCTTGGGTTCGAGGTGGTCATAGTGTGTCTGCTTTGCGGTTTGGTACTCGGCATGGATCTTCTCGTATCTGTAGTCGTAGGTCTCCGGCGAAAGGGGAATATTCGTTCTCTGCATCAAGCGCTGTTCTCAGACTGAGCTTATGGCTTTGAGGTGTGACTCAACAGTCGCGTGTGATAAGCCACAGGCGCAACAGCCACAGGCTCTGACTTGCTCGTATCATGTAAGATACGATACACCATAATTATTACACTGTCCTCATTTGGTCCGTATCACTGGGATCCTGACTCAACTCTTTGGCTCTTTCCGTGAAACTTTGGATCTCGTCGTAGGCCAATCGTAGTTGCACCGCCAGTGCTCGATGTGCAATCTCAGGATATAATCGAACTGCCTCCTCCAATGGTATTGACATCGGCAACCTCATGCTTGTACCTTCGCTAGCATTGTTCGAGTCGCTACATTCTTCGAGACGGTCTGTATCTCTGCCCCATTCCTCGTATCCTTAAATGTTGTAGAAGCGGATAAGGTACACGAGTCGATCTACTGTTTCTCTTGTCAATCGAAGGATCTCTGCGATATTTGCTGGAGACTTACTCAGCGTAGGATCTTTCGGTCTCCAGAAATGTCTGACGTTGCGAGAGAATAATTCCGGGTCTAGTTTCCACCATGAGGATTCAGTGATCACACAGGGTAGATCTCTTCTCATCCTCATGTGCGTAAGAAACTTCGTGACGCCTTCTGGATATGATTGAGATGATCTCTCATTTCTTGGTCAACCTCAACGATTTGCTTATGCACCTCCTTGAAACCTCCATCCATCTTCTCCTTCGCATCCTCGAGCCGCTTCTCTACCTCATTGAATCGACCATCCACCTTCTTATTCGCCTCCTCAAATCGTCCGTGCATTTTCTCTTCCGCATCCTGAACTGCTTCTCTACCTCTTTTAACTGTGCGCGCATGTTCCCCTCCGCATCCTGGGACCGCTTCTACCTCATTGAATCGTCCATCTACTCTGACCTGCACCTCTTTGATTTAATGTGCACTGAATTCACGCTGACTGAGGAACTTTTCTCAAATTCGCTCGCCGTGTATGTCGGATGACCGATCCAATATCTGTAGGACTTCGATCGACATGGCGAGTCCTTTTCCGACGGTGGCGTTCGAGCAGTTGCCTCCGCCAGCTGTCGTATCACGACACGAGAACGCGTGAAGCTGTGCGCCATTCGAAGACGATAAAATCGACGTTGTCGACACTGCTTAGATGTTGGTGGGGGCGTGAGTCACGCCATGATGTTCCAGCGACGCTTGGCGGTCGTGCTCGGCCCGAATTATTAATAGGTGGAGCAGCTGTTGTGTGATTTCAATGTGCAAGGACCTTGAAGGCTAGCCGCCACCTTTGCTGACGCCGTTGTATAGCCCCCTCGAGCCGTTGAACGTATCTCTACGCTTCGCCTACCTAGCTTCGGCTCTCTGAAAGAGGCACCGCCCCAATTACTATGTTCCAAACAGATAGTGGCGGGTACGAGTAGACATGTATGTCAAAATCAACAACGATACTTTTGAATTCTCGATCTGACATATGCATTCTAGGTACATTTGAGTCCTCGTCCAACCGGGTCAAAATCGCCTTTGCAAGACCCTTCCTGTTTGACTTTTCCTTCATGCCTGAATGTCAGATCGAAAATTGGAGGATCTGGAAAAACGGAAGTCCTCGTTGAAGACGTTGTTTCTCGATCACCGCCAATCGCCTTTCTTCCTCCCCTGGTACACGTTGATCCTGGGCCTGCCCTTGCATTCGTCCGCTTGGTTGGCTTTTCAAAATCCTCAGGTAGCATAAGTTGGGCTGTGGGACACGCACGCTGTTTCGTACTTGGTCAGTATCGTTCTGTAAAACCATGAGCAGAAGAATCACGTACAATATCGTCTAAGGTCGGAGGCCATGAAGGTCGTTTTGTGGATAGAAAGGTATGAAGTTGGCCATCGTCAGGATTCTCCACGAAGAGTGCCACGTCAAGATCACACAGCTTCCAAAGTTCATAAGCCTTCTTGAAAACCCCCTTTCTTCTTTTCCTTCTTGAAGTATTCAGTTCCTTTTTGGTCTGAAAGGATTTCATTCTGCAAGCGAATTATGCGACGTATACTTTGGTCTCCGAGACTGCCAGATCTTATAAATGCTGGATGTTTGGGCTTAGCGGGGCGCAGGGGGGCTTGTTCGGGCTCCGGGTCTTCGGGCTGAATGGTGTGACAAGGGCCTTGTGTTTCAAGTACACCCCATGTGGACTACGCCTACGAGACAGCCTTCTGAACACCCTGTCGTCTTCATCAATTTCTAAAGCGTGGCGACTACTTTATTCTATCTTCTGTCGTCGATGATCACAATTGCCTATATTCATGCATTGTTCTACTCCGTTGAGCACGTTCTCTATCCACAGATTTGTCGGTATCTTAGGGGGAAGACCACACTTCGATTTGGTCCTACATGGATGTTGCCTGGCTCACAACCCACATGAAAGCCGCCCTGTACACCCACAGGAGCCCAGTGGATGCCGTCGGTCCGACTCTGGATATTGGAATCGTTTTCTTCGTAGATGAAGGCACATGGGCTCTGAGTAAGCAATGGCAGATCATGATGGCTGGTGAGAGCTCCCATGAAACAGGCGTCCAAAAGTAGAGTTGCCCTCCGTCTCTACAAGGCCATAGTATGTGGGTTGAAGCGGACTTGTCGCGGAATCATCCACGATGACAATTCTTGGATGAGAGAAATAATAAAATGAGTGCAATAGCAGAAACGGTTGTTGAACAGTGGATTGGAAAGCCGCAGGAAATGGGGCGACAAATCTGGCCTCAAAGTTCCTTGCGGTGCTCCTGATCCAGGCGCAGTGTTCCTTGCGGTGCTCCCAATCCAGGCTCAATGTGTCTGGCACTGCTCCCGATCTAGGAGCAGGTCAAGCCACATAGATAATGCAGCATTCGATGGAACGGGCCGCTCCCAACTCCCCCATCAGATGTGTACTTTATATCCTCTCACTCCATGGATTTATTTTACCATCTTTCAGCTCTGGCTTATCCCACCTATCCCATCTCATGTTTGCTCAACTTAGTGTTTTCTCATGCCCGTTTCATCGCACCCTGAGGCCCATCCCTCCGTGGAAATAACCCTGTCACAGCATGAAGGCCGCAGTGACCAGCAGCCGCGATTTCATACCATATCATTTCCGACTCCGCCACCTTCGCCTGCATCTTCGATGGTGGTGGTGTCGCAAGACCAATCAAATTCCAATCAGCATCCAGATTTGAGAGGCCAACAGGCGAAGAGGATTCTCCAGAGCTGCGATATCCGGAGCATCGAGCTCCTCTGTCGTTTTGGTCTTTGTGGAGATGAAACTTTTCCAGCCAGTATACTACAAGGTCGCCAGGAATCTCGATTGGATGTCATTTTGAAGTGTCTTAACATCGATGCGAACAATTGGGACCGAGACGCGAAGGTCAGGGCGATTTTGGAGCGGCTCGCGTCGAAACGGCCTTTTACCACTTTCCAAGGGACATGGCTATCATTCCACCAAATGGATGGGATGGACGCTGGACATATCGCCGATGACCTGGACGAGACATGGTGTGACCTGTTCAAGGAGATTCCATTCGAGGATTGGGTCAGGTGGGCGCAAGGTTACTCCGCGGCGTCTGTGGCGGGATTTCTCGACTATATATATGCCAGTCATGAACAGCTAGCCACACACCTCCAATGTATCCCGGAGGCATACGAAAAATACACTCAGGTGGAGAAGGTGAACTTCCTTCCCATGAGTTCCACTAAGCTTGGCTGATTGTATCAGGCATTATACACGCGAAACCCCTTTGCGCGCTGGATCGTGTCAAACAGCCTCCACCAAGGGCTTGGTAGTTCACCATCTCACAACCTTGACTTCATAGTCGAGCCGCTTCAGAAGCTGCTTCAAGACCAAACTCGGCAACTTACAGACATCTTGGAGCAACTCGCTATATTAGCGATACGCTTTCAACGGCGTTACTTAGACGCCATGGACATCGATTGGACTCAAGAGCTCCGGACTGACGTTACATTCTTTGAGAATCTTCGTCATATGTCCTCTCTGCAATTATGCAATCTCATGACTGGCTCCGACGAGATGTTGTTCCGCAAGCTTTGCAAGCAGGACATCATTGACCATTATGAAGGTATCGGAAACGATCGCGTCACCAAGGTCGGCGTACGGTGGGACAACTTGTGTAGAGCCGTTCAGGAATGTGTTCTTGTTGATCGCCAACTTGGTCACTCCGTCACTAAGCTCGCAGAGGTATGTTGATCGGGCCCATTTCTTGTCCAGTCCGCTGATCATGATGGCAGCACTTACTTCTTGCGAAAAATTTCAACTCCTTCGCTGCTGTAATTGAAGGTCTTCGAGCAGCTCGCTTTGATAAACCCGCTCTGGAGGTGTTGTGGGCATTGCTTGAGCCTGAAGGCAACTATTTCCTCTACCGAAGGGTGTGGATAAAGACCGGAGGACTGCCCTTCCTGCTCCCTCATGTCAGAAAGTACGGAATTGATGGGGAAGACTCATTGTCAGAGGTGTTTCCTCTTGAAGTGTCCACGGAAGGGAGTCGATCAAGGTGGTTTGATGTAGACTTGGGATGTCGTGCGCAATTCTGGGACCTCTCTACAGATCATTTGAAGTCGGGCCAAGCAGACGACAGGCAGATTTCGAACTACTGGACGATTTGGGTGAAACCGTTTATGAGTTCCTTTTGCCTTTGGTGTGTAAATCGATAGCCTGCATCTCGCTCGTGTATATTAAATGATATCCGAAGGAGATTTCCAGCTCAAGCTAATACATCCGTGGATCCTATCAAAGAATTGTTGACTTATACTCCATTTCTCTTAACTCCGCTGCAAGAGGAAATGGGTTGTGGAAGCCATGCTTTGCCAAAGTCCGAATGGGTCATCATCAGACAACATTGTTGGAGCTTCGTAACGCTTGTTAAATGTCCAAATTTCAGCTTCCACTTGCTTGCTTCGGATCTTGATGGCTCCTCGTACGATTTGTCGTCCTGTTTTCGTTTCCGGGTCATTGTAAGATCCTCCGTGAAAGCTTCTACCTCGCCTCTCGGACTCGACTTCAAGCCCACGGAGCTGATAGATCGCTATCTAGCTGGCCTGACGTCAGAGCCGTCCTTCTTCCGTGGTGAATTGACATAGTAGACCGGAATACCATGCTCGCGACGTCAAGGCTGTTGACACCACATGAACTCTGACCCTCTAGCTCTGTCAAGAGGCGGCGCGGGCTAGAGTCCTAAAAGGCAAAGAACTATTGAAGGATACTAAGCAGTCAAGGCTCCACAGCCTGCAGATCGAGGGCGGTGCAAGTATTGTTGCTCCTGGATCGGGAGCAGTCCCCAGTTTCTCTTGCTTGGACCAAGGACCTGTGGAGCCGGAAGACATGAATGTCGTGCATTAGATTTGAATAGCATGTAATAGCTTGGGTAAACATTGCAGGAGTAAGGCATGACTCTTCACACCGCTCCTTTTGATGCGGACCTGATAAAGGGCTGATCAGACTCTTCCTCCAACGCATCAAGGCGTACTTCCTCGACTCTGTTGCCTGGTTGCCTTCTTTTTCTCAGATGTCCACATCATTTGCTTATAATTCGATATGGCCCCCCTCTGGCCTTGGTCTTTATATGTCCCACAAAGGAAACGTTCAGGACGGTATCGCCTTCATCGAATTAGTGAGACTGCTCCCATAGCACAAGCGCGAGTAAGTTACAGCGCACCAGCGATTTTGAATTCCACAGAGCCATATACTGCTACTGATGCATTTCGATAGGGGTCGTGGCTGCTTTACCAGTTTATTCGCGTCGTTTTGCGTCTGGTGCAAATGGCAACGCAGTTTAGTTGCTCAACCGCTCCCTGGCGAAGCTCACGAGCCACGTCACATCATTTAAGCGCCTTCACCCGACCAGAAACCCCACCTCTCGCCAACCACCTCGACGAAATCATGGCTTCTGCAATGTCGCCAACTGTCAAGCACCTGCTACAGACCATTAACGCGGATGGATTTTTCTCTATGAAAGACGCAGCTAAGGGTTCGGAAGCCAAGGAATTCGCAAGGAAAGAATATCCCATCACAACTGTCGATGGACTAGAATTTTGCAAGGTTCATACATTTGGCGACCCGGTGAGCAGGCGATACCTTCTCTCTCCTCACCCTTCTAATACAGTGAATAGCGGATTACTGGGTTCCTCGAGTCTACCTTTGACTGGTCTGGCCTAGGAATGTACACCTACCTTCTCCCCTTCCCAGCCTGCGCACACGGCTTCCTCGCCCGAACACCACAGAACCAGGGTCTCATAGTGCAGATATGGGGCCCCGGGTCACAGGTTACCTTCTACAAGGGGTCTCAACATCTGTCGCTCGATATACGTTCTTACCATAATGAAATGCTGGAGATCCCTCTTATGCAGCTAGCGGGCTGTGAACATGTCACAGTGGATATGGAGGAAGGAGGCTTGTGAGCTTGTTTCACTTCCCACAGTTATCCATATGCTAATCATTCCAGGACCGTGCTTGATGTCCGTTTAGGATTTACTATTACTAAGGGGTTCGCCATTACCTTTGTGTTTGCTGTCCGGGAGCTTGTCAACGGCTGGGACAAGATGCGACTCCCACACTCCGCCGAACTGGAAAGGTCGGTTGCAGATCTCAACATTTGGTCAAAGAAGATTGGGACAAATTTCACATTCAAGGAATGAAGAAGAAGAGCCCTATATTCAGCATTAATATACTTCACGCCATGATTCAATACCATTTTATTTTTAGGGAGTGTCCCGTGGGACAAATTCGAATCGAAGCCGTGTAAATAGAAACCCATGCATCCCTTTCTACAAATCAAAACATTTGAACCAGCTGCATATTCCCCATTGACAGCATTGTAGCTTGAGATGCAGTTGTTGACGGTGGCTGAGCACCACATATCGATGTGTAATCCCGTCTACCACCTGAATTATTGAGAAAATTCGAACCTTGTTCAGCAGTATCTGGGCATGGCCAGAGGCTTGAAGCCTCCTGGGTTGTAATGTTGTAGAGAGACGGGCGTGTATCGTTGGAAGGTGCCAAACCTGATCTACTGGCTGTACTGTTCGAGAAAGCGGGTGCTTGCAAGGTATCATTACTGTGGGGTGGATTTGTATAGCCCGGGTGCGTGAAGTTCAGTCCACGGGCAGGGTTATTCGAGAAGCCCGGAGCTTGCACTGTGACGAGATCATTGCTATAGAGTGATGGATACGTGTAACTAGGAGGCGTAGAATCTAGTCCACGGGCAGGGCTATTCGAGAAGACCGGGGCTTGCACGGTGCCAGTGTTGTCGCCGTAAGGTAACGAGGGTATATAATTGGGAGGCGCGAAACCCAGTCCTCGAGCCGGGCTATTTGAGAAGCCCGGAGCTTGCACGCTGACTGAATTGTTATTGTAGAGCGAAGAATGCGCGTAATCAGGAGACGTGAAGTCCAGTCCACGAGCAGGGCTATTCGAGAAGCCCGGAGCTTGCACAGTGACAGAATTGTTGCTGTAAGGTGATGAATGTATATAGCCGGGTGGCGCAATATCCACTCTATGGGCGGGGGTATTTGAGAAGCCTGGGGCTTGCACAGTGATAGCATTGTCGCCGTAAGGTGATGGATGTATATAGCCAAGAGGTGTGATATCCAGTCCACGGGCAGGGCTATTCGAGAAGCCGGGGGCTTGCACAGTATCAACTTTGTTACTGTAGGGTGTTGCATTTGTGTAGCCAGGAGGTGCGAAATCCAGTCCGCGAGCCGGGTTATTCGAGAAGCCTAGGGCCTGTTTCAAGCAAGGCGTTGAAGGCGGACAGTTTGCCGCCTGGTTTAGTGACTGAACCGTAGACTGAACCGTAGACTGAACCGTAGACTGAACCGTAGACTGAATCGTATCTTCTGAGTTGAGAGATGGGGATATATCAAGGGGCCATGCCCCTTCCAGTGTGGAGTGTTCATTCACAGCCCTAATAGCGTCAGTCGCCACCAATGTAATCTCAGCGAAGTCAATGTGCTTACAAGTGTGTTGCGGTGGGCGCAATCTCTTGAGCTGTAGAAGCAACGACACAAAGTCTCGCCGAATGTGACGCAGCTGTAGATATGTACGTTAGCATCCACCCTATTCGACAATGCCAGCAGAGGTAGCGATGAGAAACTTACTTGCATCAGGTTCAACATTTAGCTCAACCATGGATCCCACTACCTTTTGCCCATGTACTGCCATGTGTTTTTTGAGGTCCCCCCACCTCGCACATTCTTTCCCACAGGTTTCACATTTCGTGTTCTCATAGCGCTCCTGAGCAAGACGTCTATGCTCTTCATCTCCCTTCTGGAGATGGTTGTAAAGACCGTCCGATCTATTGTACGATCTTGTGCAGATCGGACAAGCAAATTCCTTTGAAAGCTGTTTTTTCAGGCCTTCGTTTTCATTCTTCAGGGTTTTGTTCTCCTCTTCTAAGGACCGAATGCGATTTTCTCCAAACACCAGTGCTTCTTCATATTGCTCCGTCGTCCGATAAAGCCTTTTCCCATGTTTGCTTGGCTGCTCGCTCTGAGGAAAGTCAAAGCCGGTCCGCTGGCGTTTTCGACTGGAAGCTTCAACAGCCCCTTGGAGTCCAAAATCGTGTCGGTCTTGCGTCACGCCTGGGCGGGTTTTCAATTCTAAAGATATCTGAGCTTTGATGCAACAATTTCTTGGGCATTGTCAACCCTCTCACCTTTAGTTGTTCGTGGGGAACGACGCAAGCCTTGCGGCATATCGGCGAAGGATGCAGAAGCTGTCGCCATGATGGCCTGAGTGTATGACGAAGGGATTAGACTAGAGAGGTTGTAGCTATCATTGACCCTACGAACCCAGCTTCAACAGACTACGCGGCTGCAAGCTATCTTAGGTAATCGTACGGATTAAAGCTTGGCCGTTTCCGGAGCAAGCATATTACTACAGTATAGTACAGCCCAAGACAACTCCAATATCGGCCGAGGACCTTAGACCGTTTCCACTGCGTGTACGTTGGCACTGCAAACCATGGCCGACCCAATCAAGAAGTCTGGACATTGAATAACGAATTCTGCGGGCTGCCTTCTCCGAGTTATCAACAATATTGGGTTCACCTAGTCGGAGTTTGAGCCACGGGCGCTAGCTATTGGCTAACTTCTCATTAGCGTGTAGACAGAGCTCTGGGCATGTAAAAAGGCGCTCTAGTACGTTCAGATCCAAGGCCCGCATCATTTGCTCAATGCCATTTGACGGGGAAGCGAAATATGGCTACCACTCAAGCTCTGAGTCTTCGCTTCCTCAGAGTCAGCCAGGTCAAGATTCTTAATACCTGCATTGAAGAGGCAAGCTGCGTCCGCGACGAGAGTATGCTAGAGTCTGCGGTCAACTCCCCGATCAATCAGCAGCATTATGCAAACGAGAACGATCCAGCTCGACTTGCAGCCGCTCTGAGTTCTCGGCTTATCAAAAATCACCCATTTGCGAACGGAAACAAGCGAACTGCGCTCCTAGCTGCCAACTTATTTCTACTACAGAACGGCAAAGTTTTACAGCAGGATGCTCTTCGTGTGGAGACCAATGATACTATCACACGAGCGCACTCTGATGTTGCTATGGGCAAGATGGAGGAGCCAGAACTGGCAGAGATCTACCGAATAGCGTGGCGGACTGCTACAAATGCCAACCATACGCAGGCCGCAAGTCTATCTGAGGGATGAAGCAATACGCTTCTTTTGAAGCCATCTGAAAGCGCTTCGCAGGGACTTCGGACGTTTGGGAGTGGCAGCATCCTGTGCTGCTAGTGAAAGCTATTTGGCACTGATATCCTTAGGGCTGTCCTGGAGCATTTCGTATTTGGGGCGGGAGAGAAAGAACGAAATATTCAGGCGCGAGTAGCTATCAATTTGACGGCACAAAGCTGTTTTCGCTACTACTTCATGTCTCGTAGTGCTTTACTGAATGCTTTAGCCCCATTTGCAGTGTGTTCCCACATTTCTTCTTTGACATACATATCAGCATCTATGTTAATACTCCGGAATGAATGCCAGCATACCTCCATCGGTTCCCTTCAAAGTGATCCCAGAACCCTCGTTATCACCGCAGTAAAAGAGCACCGCCGGCATTTCTGTACCATCAGAGCGATCAATGAGGGGTGCGACGTCCTGAGTTAATGTTAAGCGTGGGAATTGTGGATGTTTATCTGACAGACGATTAAATTAAGCAAAATGTACGGCGTGGGTTACATACTATAGGCAAAATGGCATCCGCCATAAAAGATGAGGTCCACTTTAGCAACCTTTGAGCCTAGATCCCGACCTGATAGAGCACATCCGACGCTTTTAGAGACTATAACTGAATAGTATGGCGCTCCCTCAACTCTGCATTGCACCTGCTGTGTAATGTTTGGAGAGATTCTTAGAGTGGCCGTCGCTTGAGTGAGGCTTCTCGATCTAATAATTGTCCTTAAAACTTTTGGTGGTGACCGGCTAAACATAATTGAACGATCGGTAGGAAGGTACCACCGGGATTGTTCCTAAGTAGATGGGGAGGTTATTGTAGAGAGTGAACAGCTGTTTTCGCGGAAAATGTGTGACAGCTTTAGACCTTAGCCCCAAACATGCCAAGGCGCGCTGCGCCAATGTCGCTTTAGGCTTAGTGCCCGAGAACTTGATCGGCGTTTACCTTTGCCTGCTGCCGACAGCACAAACCCGTTCGATGCAAATTTCGAAAGCTCCTGGAGTCCTGACGAATGTGATCCTGACAAACCCTTTATTGAGGCACCAGAAGAGGCCATTCACCGGGGACGCTGGAGGGAATGGCTATGTTGAGAAGCTCTGCATGCTTCCACGTGGTGAATCGCACACAATCTGAAATCTGCTGACCGAATACACAGCGTATTCACCGCAAGCCCAGTCCTACCGATTGCGATCCCAATGTAGCTATTGGCCAGAAATCTTTCGCACCACCATTCCACCTCCTTCGCTTCCTCAATCGCATCTTTGCCCTAAACGATCAATTGCAGTATCAACAACAGTACATCCACTGGCAGCAAATCACGAGACAGACAGCACCCCCAGCACCTAATCGTATGGCTGAGGGGACTGGCCTTTCCTAGAAACTTTGCCCGTGCTTGGTACCAAATATAGTTGGAGGGCTGTGATGGTGGAGAGCGTCCGTCACTGATGAGTCTAATAAGTCGCAAGCCAATCCACACAACTGGAAAGAGGATATGTCCGGAGAGGAGTTGGAGAAGATGCTGTCTCGCACGACCCTATGTATCTGTCTGAACAAGGGAGGCCAGATGCGCATATATTGAAATCCCTTGATGGGGTATGCCGTACAACGCGAGGTGTCCATTACTGGGAACACTGCATTCCCGTCCCCGATACCCAATTTAGTGGCTAGACAAATGTTCCAATCTGAGCTTTACTCTCGCATGCTATAATGTCCTTTCACAATGAAACGGAGCTACTTCTGTACCATATCTCCTCACTGGTGAGAGAATGAACATCTTGATGGCGTGTTGTCACGACGTAGCAGCTAATGTACAACGAAAACGCCCATAGAAGTGATTGTGTTGTCCCTTTGCCAATGGCTCATCGCGCCAGCCCTCTTAGATCACCCAATCTCTACCAGTGGACTCTGGCTTCCCATCTCTGGTATACCACGGCTTGATCCTGCAGCAAGCTCATGTTTTGAAGCTGGCTTGCAGAAAGCGCTCTGCTCTTTTTTTCGATTTAGGTTTGTACTCTTCTATTCAATCGACCACGTCCCTCAATTTTCAGAATGCTGAAGCTTGCGGGCATCTGGAAGTTCCAACGTTATTGGCCCAAGTGTTGATCCACTTTTGAACGATACCCAGAGCCTTTTGATCGCCAGTCGAACGTTGGAATTGGCCAGAAGGCGGGCGACTCACAACCCCCATGGGACCTGCCTCGCGTGGTGGTGGAGTAGAGGGGAGGGTAGACGTCTCAGAATCGCAAGAGGTGGTTTCACGGATGCCTGAGTCTTCACAATCTCTTAGAGGGATATTTGAGGATACTTAGTTGATGATTCTTACCTGCAAAGTCTTCGTCTTTGATTTGAAGCCACTTAAGCGTCTTCAGCTCATGTCCAGAGCTTCTGGCTAAAGGACCGGTGACTGTAGTGTAGAATTCTCCATCACGCGTTACCCAGCATTCTCGACTTGTGTTTGTATTGCTTTCCGCATTGCCCACGTTGCCCTCTATGTCTGCGTATTCTTGAAGTGGCTTGCGCCTTGGGCGTCGCACGGCTTTGTTATGGCAGCGGACGGGAGGAGTCAGGTCGATATTTTCTTTGTCCGCGGTAGGAGAAAGCAAGCCAACTTTGCTAAAACTTGGTTCGTCGGCCACAGCGGGTAGGCCATTCACAAGGTCGTCATGGAATGGATTGGATTTGTGGATGGTGATTAGCGAGAGATGAGGTTGACGGGTGTGTACTTGGAAAGGATAACACTTGGAAAATTTTCGTGGAGGTTCCCCAAGGTCATCCTTTGCTCGTCGTCTTTTCAACGGTGATTCCATTACATTGAAGTATTTTGTTAAGACGATATAGCTTACGATAAGAGCGATGATTAAAGGTTTGACAAAGTGCTCATGTATATTTTATGTGCTCAAGAGGATACTAACCTATATAACTAGGTGGGCCCCGGCCGAAGATTCTCCGAAGGCGCTACGTGAAACGTCAGAGGAAAAACACGTAAAAGCGTCGGACGAATTATATTTCCCGATTTAAACCTTCGTCGTTGCCATGTTTGACTTGTGTTCCACATTGCACTATTTTTACCCTTTCCTTCGACCTGGAGATCTTGACTGGTCGCTATGTCTTCATATTCCACGCGCACGCCTCTAATTGTTATGTTTCAACTTGGTCATCAAGTATAGATACAAAAAACACGGTACTGTGACATATAGGTTCCGACCGTCTCATCCACGCATCTCGAGCGATCACACCACTGGCTGTCAAGGCTTCCCACGTTCGAGTCCATGATTCACGGCTTCCAGCAAACTATGCTGTAATTCGCCGCCGTTTAGGCCCTGGAGATCCAAAGTCGTCTGGTTGCTTCCTCTTCTTGTGATCAGCTCGACCAAAGTGAGCGTCCATGCCTTGTGCCCCGACCAACGAATCCACCGAGAATGGGGAGCCGCTAACATTGTTAGGCGGGTGTGACCCTTCTTTGAGAGAGATTGATATCTTACGTTGCCGGTCACAGATGCTGAATTCAACTCGTTTTCGGAAGTTTCCATCACGGTCGATAGAGGAGCGATCCTCTACGGCGCCTAATATCGCATGTTCGTCAAGGAGGAATTGAGCGGAGCCTTTAGAGAGTTGGTTGAAAAGTGCTTCGAGGGCGGGATTGCCAACACGAAGCCTGCACAAGATGTTGCCGACACACAAGATCTTTCCATTTCTGTATTTCGGAGTCGGTTCCAGTTCGAAATAGAAAAGTGAAGCCACCACAGATCGAGCGAGATCGTCCAACTCTCTAGAATCGGAGAACTCGGCTCGAGCTTGCGTGCGAAGTTCCTGCATCTTGCTTGTATTGTCCAAACCAGGCTCTATTCCTTCGAATCCAATATCAAAACGGAAATAGCGGCCTTTGCTCTCCGCTCCCCTACGGTTTCGAAATTCTTGCCACACTTTCCTCCCGCTCATTGATGACAAGAAGGCGCGACATAGTCGAGGGATAGATCCGTCTCTCAGGATCCCTCGGGGCCCGGACATGCGAGGACTGCTTGGCTGCTGTCGTTGAAAACCTGTGCCTAGTGATACAACGAAGTCGGGTTCTTCGACCGAGGGCCAAATTGCCTGGGCCTCGCAGAGCGCAGTTCCTATTGGGTTGTTTCTCCAGAGGCCTCCGTCTTGGAACCAACCCACCTTAGAAATAAATTTGGGCCGAAAGTATCTATCGAAAGAAGTCAGCTTTTCGTACACTATTATGCGATGACGGGAATCATACCCGGGCGCCGCGGACGCGGACCTCGCGCTGCATTCACATCAGCCAAGTCGGTGAAAGTGAGAGTGGACAATCAACACTTACATCTCCCAGACGAGAGCTCTGCTGAGGCCGTCCTTCGACCGTACGACATGGTATCCTGGTTTCCTCAGAACTCAGCGACTTAGTCCCGGAAGGCTCAATAACTTACCGCAATCTTTCGTCCGAGTCCCGACCCCATTATAATTTGTGAATATGCAAGACGACGTTTCCGGGATTGTGGTGACTGGCAACCCTATTTTGGCTCCGATCGTGGTCGCGTACGAGCAGTCCAGGATGCTGCTGTCGTCGCCAAAGGTCTCTTTGAGAGCGCTCTCGAGATTATCAGCTGGATACAAACTATCAGCCAGGTACGACACCAAGAGCTTCTGGATACGGGAGAGGATGGGAATTTGTGAGAGCCCGCGAGGTTTAAATGCTTTCTTCGCCAGAGACTGAAAAGAGCCAGCGCAGTCATCCACCGACCATCCGTTAATGAATAATGCAAGGATGCTCAAACATCCTGGGAAAGATCAGAGTTGTCCTGAGATGTCGGCGAGGGGGCACTCACCGGAACTGATGCCGAAAGCGCCATCGAAATTCTCTTGCACCGGGTATGGCAGGCCGACCCTGTCCTCGAGGAGTTTGAGCATCTGGAGGGGAACGATTCCACGAACGCCGCCGCCGTCGATGCTCAAAATCCTTACACCCGCAGTATCAGGCTTGACCTTCACCGTGACATCGGATCTCAATCCGCATAGGAAGCAGGAGTGAATCCGGAAACTCCAGGTTTCTCGCTCACCACCTTCTCCAAAGATACGGACGCAAGTTTCACAAAGAGAGTGTCCACATGGCAGGGCGAATTGAGGTGTCCGACTCAGGCAGACGAAACAGGTTGTATCGCTACGCACCCTGATCCAGTACCGCTGAAGCCACCGCAGATTCTCGAGGTGGATGTTCGCGGACGATCTGCCGTGGCCCTCCACCAGGGCGTCAAACCACATCTCCAGTTGAGAATTAATCATATTCAGGAAGCTGGACGGAAGGACCATGTCGGTGGAACCTTCATGGACCAGCAGTGCTGTCCGACTCACTTCATAGCAAGCATCTCGATAGAACGTCGTGAATACGTCATGGATATTGAAAACTGTGGCCAGATTAGACATAAGTTCTGGTCCCGACACGAAACTTTTGCTTACCGTGCATATCTGGAGGATAGCTATCGAGGAGGAAGGAGGAGGCGATGATTGGAACTGCAAACTCGGTCAGCTCATGCGGAGACTTGATGTTCGAGAGGAAGGTGAAGAGATGCTTGTCGAGATCTGGAGACACGGGAGTTTTAGACCGTGATGTTCTGACAAAGTCGAAAGGCTCTTTCGAAGTCGTTGCGAAATGGTCACAGGCGAGTCTGAAGAAGGCGGCGAAGTGCCTTGCTGAGAAGAGGGTTCGTGAGGTCGTTCTGCTCGTCCGGACGTGATCTGACGCCTTCATCAAGGATTCTTTCAACGGTCTAAAACGGGCTGCGTTCGAGATACTACCCGACGGGAAGATACACAGAACGTCCAGCGCGGAAAATCGAGTCGAGAAGTCTTTCGTCGTCTCATCTTTTAGCATCGAGAGGAAGCGGATCTTGGCCTCGTCTTCGTCGGCAACACCTATGGTCTGGGATTCCGTGACTATAATAACTCGTGGATATGTCGTTTTCGGCATTATCGATGGCTTGCCTCCGTCGAGCCATGACGCCAAATGACGCACTATAGGACCAAACCCGTCAAAATCAGCAGAAAAGAAACAAAAAACGTCGGCAAAGGGACAAAGGAGGCGGGAATAGAGGTTATCTGCGACTGCACTCTGGCATAGCCCGGGAACGCCTTCTCTGACTCGGGGGAGGATTCGTCGGATCGTTTCGTGACATTTCTCATCCGAATCGAGTTGGGTTCTTGCATTGCGCTCTGGAAAATCACCCTCCGCGAAGAGAAGGGGCCTCTCGTGAAAAGCGCTGGAGGAATCCAGGTGAAGGTGCACTTCACCATGACGCCTTCTGCGACCGAACTTCCGATTCTTCGTCGCTGGGACTATTTCTCGTAGGGCCAGAGTTTTCGCTGCGTTTCCTATCAAGACGACCAGGCTAGGATGTTGATGGTCAGGGTTAGGAATTTGATCCACGAGGGTGTGGAGTCTATCGGATTCAAAGAATGCGGTTTCATTGCCTTGCGTGCAGAGGCTCAGCCACTGACTATGCTCACAATATTTCATGTTGAAGATACGGCACAGCCGCTTTGCCCCAATGGCAACTCGAAGATTGATGTCTTCTTATAGCTGTTGGCGAATCCAAATCGGTCCCCCAGGGACTCGCGTCGGCCTTCGCCATACCGGAGCCAGAATGGGCTCTATCAAGCGCTCCTGACAGAAAGCACCAAGGTGAGAGCTGGGACCATAACTGATATCCTTTCCTTTTTATGTCTACCAAGGGCCAAAAGCGGTCCCGGTTGAGATATAAAATCCTCTCCGCGAAGATTCCCTCCAGTTCTCTTGAGCCAAATCAGAAATTCCCAATCAACTATGAATTCAGAAAGCAAACCATCAACAGCTTCTCCAGAGTCCAACGCTGCCGGCTTCGTGAGTGGGTATAAATCCCATCGTCAAGCCTTAATGCAGCACTTCAAAACAGAGGGAGCACATGCTCATAATCGAATTCCTCAACATGACGACGTCTCCTCTGACTCAGAGACGCCTTTCGCCTTGACACGTTACATGAAAATGCTTCTCCAATTGAATGAAATACCAAGCCTACAGAACTTTCTAGCTGGCTTCTTCACCTGGATTGTCCTCGCTGGCTACATGGTTTTTCCGGCTACTTTTACGTCTCTCCGCCATTCTAAGACCGTTAAGGATGCAGCCGATAATGGCAAGGCCGGACAACACGTTGTCGATGCCGTGCAGAATGTGCCGTTGCTCTGGTTGGCCGCCATCTGCTGTATTAGCGGTACTTCTGGAATGTGCTGGCTGTGGTGGAAATGGCAAGAGAATTACGTGTGGCTAATCAATCGAATCTTCTTGTAAGTGATAGCGACCTGTCCGTAGCGAAACGCAAGTTGACGTTGAACTCAACTTTAGGCCTGGTCTACTCCACTCCGTTGCCGGTCTCATTACTACACTAGTCAACGTGTACAGCGCTCAAGGGGGCAGTTGGTCTGTCACGGCAACGATAACGGCTGTCGTAACGGGTGTTTTCACTGGGACTATGCTGGCATTATTCCTACTTTATAACAATTGGCTTCTTGCTGATGTCAAAAAGAGTCACGAGCAGGAGTTGAGCGGTGAACATGATGGGCTGTTGAGACCTTAGGACTTGTTGTTAATCGCTCGAAGCGTGCCAGCAAACCATTGCTAAGAGCATTTGTTCGAGCTAATGTTTCCATCGCTTTGCTGGCATGAGCACACATCAGCGAAGAGATTAGATGATTGATTTTTGCTGTCGCCTTGAATTCTAGAATATAGAGTGTCTGCCTTGTCTAGTCCATAAAAGAAATGCAAAGGGTTGTATCCGCGGTACATTAATTGATATCGTTGATGAACATCAAGAAGATATACGATACATTCAACACAGGCAAGAAATTTTCAGAGACCGCAGAAGGCTTCCAGTTTAACTTAAATTAACATAATGCAGGTAATTCCATCCTTCCCTCGTCTGCGACCTTCTTTTCCACTCGAATTATACAGTATCTTCGCGACATTCGCCGACAGGCACGATCATATCGCATGGCTCCAAGAGTGCATCTAGATCCTGGCGATTGAATTCCGTATCTGTATTGAGCAGCGTATCATCGTTTTCGAGTCTGAATATCTCGGCTGGTGCCTCGCATCTGACCAGAGAATGTGACAGAGCATTCGCCGATCGCAGCGAGGCCTTCGAGTGTGACAGGGTTGATTTCATTAGACTAAGCGAGTCTTCGAATTGGGCCGCCGTTGTCGTTCTCACACTAAAGTTAACAGCGTTAGCGAACAGTTCGCGGTGATGCAACGGGATATTGAAAATATTTCATCGCACTTACTTCTCATCAGACAGGCTCTTTGGCAATAGTAGCAGAACCCCCTCTCCGAAGCGCTGGACCATTGCTGACCAAGGTTTCCCGTTCCTCCTCCAATCTTGGACTTTTTTGACGGCTGCTGCCCTCCGCCGTTTGTGCTGTATCTGTGCGAAGGAGCACTCGGCCGTGACCCTATCGTCGTCCGTATAGACTGTGTTGGGAAACATCAAATCTACGATACGGTTGAGCACTCGAGATTTCAGACGAGAGACTTGGATGGACGTCGTGTTCCGAGAGCACTTTTCCGTTGTCTCCGGATTCGTTTTGAGGAAGAGTTCCGGATACTTTTGCGCCATTTCGTAGAATTCGAAGAATCGGGACTGGGCGAGCCTTTTGCGGAATCTGTATAGCTGCTCTCCTATTTCAGCGACATCCAGCTCGTTCCGCAGTATGGAGACTATCTGAATTGTTCGAAGTGAGAGAAGCTTATCAAATGAGGCGCTGATGCTAGGTGTATCAGTTACACAGCTTGAAATCAGTAGATCTTGGGAGCGATGAGAGCGTAAAAGGAACAGAGTGTGCTTCAAATCCCTCAGAACCTCTACTCCGCCGATGAGGCAGAGCTTGCTTACCAGATCAGGCGATATACAAGACACCTCCATCACTTCTGTAGCTGACGCGTGAGGCTGCCGAAACGTAGAGTCCCCGCTTGATCTCGCAGATGGCATGGTATGGACCTCCGATTGAGCTTTTGGAGCGGCAACGGCGTCGGAACTTAGCTTCCTCTTCTTTCTTTGTTGATTGATGTTGTCTGTTGAGGGTTGGTCGATGGGAGCTTGATCCGCGGTGCATGTTGGTGTTATACTCTCGCTCACTTGAGAGGAGGTTCGAGGTATCGCGCCTGTTTCCACACTCCTTCTAGAACCTCGAGGAAATCCTGCAGATGTCCATGTCGCCATCAATGGAACATCCTTGCCCTGACATGAACAAGTACTTCGTGAAGCGGCCATCTCGCGACGCAATTGTTCGGAAGGAGTAGATAGTCCCGTAATTTCATTCGACATCTCCGAATTGGCGTCGCTATCTACATTTTCGTCGTCGCAGGAAGGCAATGATTCCTGTAGGGACATTCCAGGTTGCTATATCCTACGTCAGTGTTGCTTCAGTTGCACTGGAAATAGCAGGAAAAGCGTACGATCTGAGACTCCCGTGGCCAGGTCGTCGAATCGTCGGATCTATACAAGTAATGTTTGTCCCCGTACCGAATCGTTAGGGCTACCTCTACATCACACAATTTGTGTAGAGCATGAGCCTTCTTGATCAGACCATTAGATCTCTTGCGTCTTTTCTCCCTCTTCTGTCTCACTTCGTTATTGGAAGGCATATTCTCTTGCTTTCGATGCATATCGAATTGTGCAGCAGAATCTATTTATGTTATATATGTCCTGAGTCAGTATACTTTTACAAATCCAAGCGGTCAATTACGGCGTTGCACATGATGGGATATGGCACAGAAAGGGCAGAGTCATCCTGGAGGGCTGTATCACCGGGCTTAGCCTATTTCAGGGAGCCATATTTAGATCAAGGATCCAAAAAGGTCCCCTGTATTCAAGCTTCCGCAGACTGAAAGGCCGACAAGAGAAGGGAGCCCGAGCAGGATCCAGGGGGCCCGTTTCGGCCGCTGCATGACTTATTATTCGGCTAGAACGCGCGTGGAGGCAGTGCACCAGGCATCAGATGATGAGGTGCCAATTAAATGCTGACTAAGTATGTTTGGTTGGGCTAGGGAACCTCCACCTGTGATGAGGCAGTGCCGGGAACGGCATCAGCCACAAGCAAACTTTAAAAACATCGGAGCCCATATACGCAGTAGGTCCTTCGATATGGGATCAGGCTCCAGCTGACGTTGCAAGGTTTCATACAACCATGCCGTTCCTGGCAATTCTCTTGATGCCTATTGGACGTCTTGTCGGTACAGACAACGTGTGCATTACATCTCGACTGCGTCTGCGAACTTCCACCAGGTCTCGGCTGATCGATTGCGACGTTGCACGTTGCCGTTTTCAAGATTGCTTGGTTGGAGTAAGTTATAGCGTAGAAAAGACTTTTTAAAAAAGAAGACCCTAGAACTTGAAGGGACCAGAATGAGTCCCCGGAATCTCTGATCCCTAGACTACTATGTACATCATCTGGGTAAAGCTTACATATTATGTCCAATCAGGATGCAAGTCAATTGTATATGATACCCCTTTCCCACGTGTTTCCCGCCTGAAATTCACCTCTTGGTTCTAATTTTATGTTGTTTCTCCTATATCTTTATAAGAAACACCGAAACGTGATCTAGATGGCTCGAAAAGCTTGGAATACAGCGATGCAAATCTACAAGTCCAGGCTCGGTCAAGTAAGGCAAGACAAGCACAGCAGAGTATGAGACACTATCTTTCAAAATCAAGCATGGCTTGTGAAAGCGATGGATGCCAAACTGAACCCCGTTCTCATCGGTCCAAATCTACAGGCTTACTATAGCTATCGTCAAAGAGCAGTATCAGCATATGTTTGCCTGTGTCATCCAGCGAGCTGTCTTGACATCTGAGCGAGATTAGATCGTCTGATAACCTCATTTGGACCTAGCGTTTCATGTATATTTGCGTCGATTCCTTCCATCTCCTTTTCCTTCTCTAAGCAAGATGTTATTCACCAGCCTACCGAGCTAGCTAGCAATCCAGATCCCTTGGCAGGCTCACAGCCTGTACACTAATGATATGACTGGAGATTTCGCGGAGAACCCAGAGAATAGACGATTATTCTTTGACTGCCTCAAGCCATATACTGTTGATAGATCTACCGAAGAGGTCAAGCTCGATTGTGGTATTAACGTCCCTCCCTGCATGGCGGAAAACCCACCGTGCCGGAAAATATGAGGGATACTTTCACTTTAAGCGACCATAACTGTGCGCACACGTTGAGCTTCACTAAATTATTTTATAAATAGTACGCTATAGCTACTGTCAAAACGTTTAGGACCTCTTCCAACGTGTAAATTATATTCGTATCATTACTCTCTCGCCTGATTTACCCAAAGTCTTCTCCTATAGCAAAACAATCTCTATTCGCTACAGTACTACGGTAAAGCCTATACCACTTTACACTACATATATAAAGATTTTATCCAAGCCTTAGAGCCTTATTACGATAGTAAGAAGTTAATATTACCCTTGCAGCGGCCCTGGCATTCGTTATTCTTGTAACGTTACACGCTGACTGGTACCTAAAAAATCGAAGCCATACGATTCCGGTTAGTGCAAAACAGCCTATTAGTCGTATCAAAACAGTATGTAATTTAGTTCGTGTAAGCTGACTAAACAGAGTCTGTTGCTGATACGCCTGTGTAAAGGGGTTTAGCAAGGAGCTTTTAAAAAAAGAAAATTTGGAAATACGTGGAATATAATTTGGGGGGGCTTTGACACTAATTATGCGGTGACAAATGTTGAAGCCTTGTTTAAGGAGAGAAGAGGGTGTAGACGCGGGAATCCGGCACCGCCGTGATCGTCCTCGAGCCCTTGGGTGGCGTAACCCTGCTCTCGTTGGCACAGATCAATTTCTACCGGAAAATGGCGCCCTGCGTTCATCTGCAGGCCAGTAAGTGGATAGCCCTAAACATGCGTGCGCTAGCCGCTGCAGGCTGCAGTACTGATGGCATCCTATTGGCGCCCGAAGATAACGCGTTAAACATGGTCCGAGCCCGCTATTTCACAGGCCACCTGGCTGTTCACCAAGGTTGCAATCAGCACGATCCCAAGGTAAGACGGCCCTACCACAGCATTGAATTGTCTAACTACGTCCCAGAACAACACTATGCCGCAAGACAAGAAGCTTCCCAAACCCCCTCCAGTACCGCAGGAGGGTAAGAAGGCACGACCGACCTCGCAGCATCAGCAAATGACCGCGGCGTCTGGAAAAGTGTTCGAGAAAGGCGAGCATATTTCATCGGGGGAGCGCATTAAGTCTGTGACCAGGCCGGCCTTAAAGGAGGAAGGCGAGTCCAGCGGAGGAGGCAGCGCAGGGGCTGCAAAGGACGAGGGGAAATAGTCTATTCCTCAAATAATTCTTGTACGGCCTGATGGTACCTGTCTTTGTCTCTCGTCTTCTGGGCCAACGCCCGCTCTCCGTCTATTGACCACAGTGGCATGATATGTCTAACGAACGTGGGATCCAGGACGAACTCCGGCTCGAATAGGGGTAATACTTGAAACTGGAAAAGATAAATGCAGCCAATCCTTTCATTCAGTGAATGTTGATAAAAAAACGCCTTGGTCTCCCATGCCTGTCGCATTGCTTCAGCTCTTGGCGAGAGTTGTTCCGATTGGCAATGTTCTTCCTCTCGAAAGATAGCTGTGAACTCGTCGTGAACTGCATTGAATCCCTCCGGGTGGCTCCCTAAGTCACCAAGGTCTTGGCCGGGATTCAGCCAGTATGGAGCTACTTCCATCTCTCGTGGGAGGGCTGCCGCGTACTCGAGATCGATTACGCTTGTGATATGCCAGTCTTGGTCCACGAAGAGGTTGCTTGGGTGTATATCCGATAGCTGGAAGATGAACGGGCCGTTGCGCATTGATCTGGAGAAAAAGTGTGGTAGCAACATTCGCATGCATGCGAATGTTGCCATTTGCAACTTCCCGTCGCCTCCGCTGGAGATAGCGTTGGGCTGATCGCGTAGATTCTGGTCGTGCAAGTTGACGAGGTCCATCCCGTAGTCGATAGAGCTTGAAAAAGTGTCTGACCGCCCGATACCAGTATTAATTCCTTCGTTTTCAAGCTGATGGAGGGTCATCGTCAGCGGCCGATTATTGAGTTGTAGATAGCCCGATTCATCGATAGTAAGCGATCCGATCCGCGGCATCGGTACGCGTCCAATCGCTAGCATTATACGGGCAAGGTCATGAAAGAGATTGCGCCTCTTAGTTGACTCGCCGTAATATGCCATCCAAGTATCTGACAGTATAGCTATTCCCTCCTTTTGCACGTCTTCGAGAAGCAGGTAGCCAGTACTTAGGCCAGAGGATCCGTGAGAGAGGTATTGACAGGGTGTAGGCCAGCCCAGCCACTTTGAGGCCTTACGTCGAAGTAACATGAGTAACCGCAGGGGTAGAGACAAATAGTCAAATCGCGTGAACTATTCTTTCAAATTAGTATGATGTATCTATGGGATAGGCCTGACAACTTACACAACGCCCATTAGAGAGAGCGTAGCCTAGCAGCTGAGGCTTTGGCACTTCCGGACAGTGCTCATCGAGCCAAGCGTACGTTGCGGCTTCGGTGACGAGCTTCTCGTCCATATTGCCAGGGAAATGGAGTTCGCCAACCTTGTGGGGGAGGGGAAACCTGATCATAACGCGCTGAATTGGATGATCCGCGACATCAACGGGAATGCATACATTGAAGCTTCCCGGTTTCCACTTGTTGGGGGGAGAAACTTCACAGCTGGGAGGTCGACTGGCATTTATATGTCGAGCAACTGCTGTAGCGATAATATGGCGACTGTCGTTGAGGTACGTGAAAAACTCCTGTTGGCGCTTCGGAAGATCGAGCTCCACGAGCATGTTCTTCTCTGAGAATTGCGCATCCTGTAGGCTGACTTCTTTGCGGAGTGTACACTTCTTCATGACGCGTACGTTCTGGAGGAAAAGAAATTTGCGGGACACCATAAGCTTTGTACCTACTGACTAACGTACCTGATACGGTATTATATAAACGCGCTAAAGTCAAATGTCAAAATACGCTACAGGCCCATCTGCACGGATAAATTCGGAGTGTATTTCTTTCGAGGACTAATTGTCTTTGAAGTTAGGGATATATTCTTTCATCATGGAACTATCAATCTGGTACTCCGAAATTTGAAATTCTAAAGATATTAGTAGTACAGCAGGGGTGCAAAGCAAAACCAGTTCTACACGCTTTTTAGGGAACGAGCGACAGCGTGATAAAGACTGCCGTAATTTTTTGGCTGTATACTATTTTCTGAAGAGAAATGCCCAGTGAACAACGCTATTTAAATCAGAGCTTGATCCGATTGTGGAGAGAGAATTGAGATGCCAGAATAATAAATTCATTCCGGCACGGAGGGTTTTCCGCTACCCAGGGGGGGACGTTACGCTTAATATTTCGGATATCCTTGGTTATGATGCGGTCAACGCTATCCCGGAGAGGATCTTGTTGTGCCGATCCATGAGTGGCTTACAGTCCAGCTACTTGTTTTGGGAAGATGATACGCATGCACTTTGAAAGCTTGGGTCTGACAGTATTATCGACTGGCAAGGACTAGCAGCAACGAGATTGTCCGATGTCAAAAATTGGTGTGGAGTGAGTCTGATCTGTCCGGACGACCAACAGATCTATCTGCATTTCGAAGACCTGGAGTGGTGAAATAGGAATCTTCGAGACGCTAGTAATGCCAACTGAGTGGGGATTGTGAAGTGAGAACATGCGGGCGTGATGGCGTGGGCTTTTGATAATCTTTGAAATGTTTGTATGCAAAGTTCACTCTATACAAACTGAGAGGTTTATTGCGTTTTTCATAGCATATGTAACTTAGCAGAGATATTCTGGGCCCAACTGAAGATACAGGACCAAAATAAGCAGCTGTGTGACCCAGACGGGCCAGAAGGCTGATGATCGCCTGACACATATCCTCTATAAGCAACTCGATACACAATTGTAATCCTTCAGTCCCACACTGACCTCAACAAATTCGGGTTTCCTGCAAATTCACCTATACGATTAAATCTTTGGAGTGCAAATGAATATAAATAATGGACCTCAAGAAACCTTTGGGTTAGAGAACGCATCAGAGGAGCCCGCTTGGGCCCCAAAGTGATCCAATCAGGCCCCTACCTCCCGCAGCAGTATGAGGACCTAATGTAGAAGGAGAGCCCAAACGAGATCTGGGGGACAGCACGTGACGTTAACTAGCTGGGACTTGCCCGCATTACGATGGAGTGGCAGAGATGACTCCTTGGAAGGCTGAATTGGTCATCGAGAGCTAAAACAGGCTCCCTTGTGCTGATATAAGGATCCTCGTTGCCTGGTGCACTTTCGCCCTCAGACCCTTAGCTACTTCCTTAACCACTGTAGCTGTAATGGCTCCGTTTACGCCACGAGAGATATGGGATAATATGACACATAGACTGTCTTCGCTGAGCCGTCTGAAGCTAGCCTTCCCAGTTCAGCAAAAACTTCCTCAAGTCTGGCGCATAATATTCCAGGACGAGAAGTGGCTCAATGAAGCAGAGTGCCATGGCCTTAATCCTGTTCTGGTAGGCTTCGACCTGGAACATTACTACAAATCCGAGAAATCTCTTACTATTGCTCCAAAGACTTCTGGCAAACTGGACGAGAAGTATTTGGTACTCCAGCCCGGCGATATGTCGGGAGATTTCACCACGTACAGTAGAGATATGCCGGAATTGTTTTTCTCCTGCCTTAAACCGCACGAATTCGATAAAGCTAACAAATTAGTCCGTCTTAGAAATGGGCTTACCATCTATATTGGAGCGGTCTTCGACGATCCTGAGATAATAAAGCTCCCAGATCTGACCAAGCTATATTCCCCCGGGAAACAAAATCCCGAGTCAAGGTATCTCTTCTGGCGGCACGCCAATAATACACTTGGACGAGTTGGATACGATGAGATGCGTGGATTCGGCGGAAAGGGAAGGCAGCGTTGGAGGTTTGAATCTATATGCTGTTTGATCTTGTCAGAGTCTTGTGTACGCGCCGAGCATCCACCAGAGTACTTTTTCCAGCGGGAGGACTTCGATGACTCGGTTGTGCGCTGTATCGATAATAGAGGGAAAAATGGGTGGACGCATGCACACTACTAATCAGAGCCTCAAGTCACACTCAATTTTTCCTGCAAGCGTTCTTTTAGCATACTTGTATAGTAGCATAATGAATACACTTATAGAAGAAGCAAGCGCTGCCCAATAGAAAGGAAATTTGATAGAATTGCAGATCTAACTTACTTGGATGTTCCTCGCTTTACTACACTCACCTGTGTTTGGAGCCTACTTTGAACGGAAATTCGGATATTGCGCCCATCGAGACTGGCTCAGGAACAACAAACGCGTATCATGTGGGTTGCCCTAAGTAGATTTGGTAACCCTAAGAGGAAGCAGATTGGAATGAGCTCCTAAGGGGCCTAATTGGGTCCTTGGTATTAGATAAGGCCCTAGCTGCTGAGTTGTCACGTTCAACCAACTGAATCAGGTCCTTTGAGGACCCGTTCAGGCTCCTTGCCCAAGGGGCGTAGGCCAAATGGGTGTAGGCCAAAGGGGCGTAGGCCAAAAATGGAGCTAGCCCCTTTGAAATGCAGGGAGAAGTTGATTTGGCGCACGCTCCTTTGGTGTACGCCCAAAGGCGTACACCCTTTTGGCCTAAGCTCCTTTGGCGTACACCCTTTTGGCCTACACCCCTTTGGCCTACGCTCCTTTGGCGTACACCCTTTTGGCCTACGCCCATTTGGCTTACGCCCCTTTGGCCTACACCCCTTTGGCACCCTTTGGCCTACGCTCCGTTGCTTTGGGCGTACACCCATTTGGCCTACGCTCCTTTGGCGTACACCCTTTTGGCCTACGCCCATTTGGCCTGCGCTCCTTTGGCGTACGCTCATCCGGGGCCTGCCCCTTACTTCCGAGGATCATCCCTCAATCAAGGCCTGTCCCTCAGCCATGGCCAGGTCCTTTCCTTCGAGGTCTATCCTTCACTTCGGAGGACCATCCCTCAATGAAAGCCTGTGCCTTAGTCATGGTCTGTCCCCCTTTTTTCGAGGACCATCCCTCAGGTTGTAGGTCTATCCCTCACTTCGGATGTCTACTCTCCGGTCTATCCACCAGCAATGGTTTTTTCTTCTTTTTGATGTGAGGTTGCGGACACTCCTCACGAACAATCATCTTATTGCATGCACTTATAGAAATCTTGGCACCATGCCCATTCTGATATGTTCCATCTCAACTCTTCTGGTATGCGTGCACTGAGATTAAGTTCTAGGGAAAGATGCATCTGAATTTATAACAGGGTTAGCTAAAGTATAACACCTAGGTATTTGCATTTATTATGGCCGTCGGCCATCTTTCTGTATACTTTCGTAGTAAACGCCCACATACATCACCTCAACATTACGATTCAAGGGAGAGATAAGATATCCCAACCAACCTTAGCTGCTCTCAATGCGACAAAACTATGCGGCTTAAGGCACGTGCTTAGTGGTTCCTGAGACAGAAAATCGTGCTTGAATGTCTGGGCTTAGCGGAAGTTCGAGAGAGGTAGTGGGAAATAACCCACCTTTTTGAGATCTTCCAATGACTTGTCCTGAGTTGCGGCAAGAAAGTCGCAAATACCAAGACCATCTTTCCATTTCCCGGCATTTTTCAGCTCGATGGACTGAGAATCCAGGAGATATGTTTCCGGCTCCATTAGCTCCATCATAACAGCTCCGAGACTGCGAACATCGTTTCGCCTGCTTTCCTCAGTGAGCTTCCTATTATCGACGAACGAGTCGCCAACATTGGCTACGGAACGTTAGCATCTACAGTATCGAGTTGAAGAGACCTACCGATTTTCACCATTCCTTTCATGTTGAGAAGGATTGTACTGCAGTCGAGAGTCCCATGAGCGAGCGAGAACTCATCATGTAAGTAAAGAAGCCCGTTCACCAACTAGTCGTAAACCGTGAGCAGACACATGAAAACAGGCAAGAAATCCTTACCTCCTTGCAGATTGCTGCGATCTGGAATGCCTTCAGGGAACCTCGGGCAATGCCAGTTATATGCCGCAGTGAAACGTCCATTTGTTCGTAGATAAACACGATGTCGTTCCCCTCGATATACATGTCTTTGAGGCTGACAAGATGGTTGCTTTTGACCTGGACCTGAGGAATAGAAGACCCTTCAGGTCTCTTACGTCTTTTGATAGCAACGAAGCTACACCGATCGGTGTCGTCATACCCTATGACAGCCGGTCCTGCCTGGTCAAGAGTCATAAGTTCGTGATACCGTCGTTGGGGAGTGGCTCGAATGAGGGGCTGGTTTTCCTTCTTCTTCGTTTCCGTAGCGTCTGCTGGGTCTTGACGGAGTTTCTTGGACGGCAGCCATGATCGGGGGTCATAATCCAAGGCATGCTTCTTTGAAGGTGGCGGCGATGTGGTCAAGTCAGTGTTCTTCGTGGCTCCTCCACTGCCGACGCTGTCGTGCATCTGCGTCGGAGTAAAATCCACCATTTGCGTCAGGGGTCTCTTTTGCCCAGACATTGTTCTCGGTCTTAGATCTAAGTAGTCTACGAGGACGGAAGAGAGAAGGGATTGTTGGTAGATAATATACGGGTCACCTTCGACTCACGGGGGCCCAAAAGAGCCCCTGAGCGACCAGGAAGGGACCTGCATCATTTTTAGACCTATCAGTTTTTTTTGCACCAAGGAGCACCATAGACACCTATTCGAGTTCTAGGAACCAAAAGAAAATCGCTGGAGAGCGAGCTGAGAAATCAGGTCTGGCAGAGCGATAGCCTACAAGCTCCCATATGAACTAATTTCTGTCTAGTTTCTTAAAGCTAATGTACAGCCTTGCGCACCCAGATCGATGGCCAGAAACGTCGTCGTCTGCCGGGCGGTTGGTATTCTAGTTCCAAGAATCTCATCCCATCATCAAGACGGTCCTTCACCAGGTCCCTCAGCTCGTCGCGGACTCGTTCGTCGGCGGAGACTGCAACAGGCGTTAGCTCATCTGCGCTAATTGAAGAATGCCGTACCTACCAGTGACCAGGACGCTCTCTCTATCCATAGTAGACTGAGGTTCCCTTTGATCATGCAAGACTCCACGAAGATCAATCTCCCCATTGTGGTAAGCTACGCGTCGATGCTTCCCGACGTACTGAGGATTGGGATCTAACCGTCCGCCTCGGAAAAAAAGAGAAATGCGAAGCATCTATCGTTCCCTGATTAGCTGGATTGGCAAGAGATCGGGATTCAGCTCACATATCCATGCTCCAAAGTGTCCTCTCTCAGTGCTCTATCGAGCAAGTCGATCCCAGGCCTCTCGTCCCCTGCATGCGTCAGACGTTGGCATCTTAAGGTCAAAGAAAACTTACCAAGATCTTGAAGTTGCCATAGTAAGTGGAGGTTGCGTGTCCGGACTTCGGAACGGTTGAAGCCTTGAATGAGACCCTTCAGAAAAGGCAGCTGGGCCGCGATGCCAAATCCAGTAGCGATCATGAGGACTTTGCCGTAGTCTCCGACCGGCGCGATTGAGCCATGCGGTCCGCTGAACATTACCGTCCGGAAGTCGGACGACTTGGGCCCTTCTGAACTGTCTGTGGCGCAGCCAAAGGGTCTCTTTGGTTCTTCATCGGCTGGCTCCATCTTGGATTGTTGATATTCCTCAGCGCAGTCCAAGAGCTTTCGGGTGAAGCCGTGCCGCGGCTCAATCAACAGATCCAGGGAAGGGGTTGGGCCACCCTTCCACGAAGTGATCATGAACGGATGACTCTGCAATGAGGACGACCAGCTGATGGAAGGAACCCAAAGATTGATATACTGCCCGGCTTGGAACCTCCAGGGTCGGGACGGGAAGATGGTCATCCTGACGATGCCGTTTTGTCTAGCAATCAAGGCTCGGGAGCAGCCACGACGGAAGCCGATATTTCGATATAATACAGTGAAGAATTCCAACGCAAAGGTCGTGAGAAACGTGCCTCCGGAAGTGAACAAGTAAATACGTGGAAGTTTCGAGCTCGCGGGTATGTGCATCCAAAGGGCATAAGCTATGGCAATCGCCAACGCCTGATGGCCACGGAGGAAAAGCTCGTACGATGGTAAACGAAACAAGCGTCCACATAAGAGGAGCAAGGCGACCATGCAGAGAATGGCCTGTTATGAGGATTCAGCAGAGAAAGCTGGTTTCGGAGAGACACCACTTACCACCAGTCCATATAAACCCCCCGACCCGTCGAGGACGTGAGGTAGTTTCGGAACCACATGGATCATGACATGCAGCAATGCGAGAACAATAGACATCGTCCCTGTCGATGCATGGAAGAGACGATACGCAGACAGAGGAACGCCGAGGATGTCGCAAATGAAACTCAAGTGACAACCAAAGTAGGCCGGCATCATATTGATCAATGACAAATGCCCCGCGCGGACGCTGACTTGGGCCACGTTAGGCGCCCGGAAACTGAGGCAGAAAATGTTTGCTGCCAAATAAATCAGCTGAGATAAGACCTGCGCTCGGGTCCATGGCCCGAGGAATCGATGTCGCCGAACAATCATCGGAAATAGGACGTGCTTGTGGAGCCATGTGCTGCAAGACGTGAGCAGCTTGGCCAGATGGGCAACGAAACGAATGATGAGGACAAGTGCAATGCAGCCGCCTGCGGCAATTGCGTAGAATTGGACTGTATCCATGTCCCGCACGCGAGGATGATGATAATCAAGGGAAAGGACGAGGCAGTTCAATTTGATGACTTGACAAAAATGTCACGGCAAATGGCAGTCGCAAAGATCTGGGTCTCTTATACCGCAAGACTGGGCGCCTGACTGGGTTCCTGGAGAGGGAGACGTTTTGGGTCCCTGGGCAGCCCACTCGGGTTGCCGCATCAAAAGACTGGTCGATGGGGAGGGCAGACATATTGGCCTTTGAGGAGAGGATCCCACGAGCGATAGAAAGGAAGTCAGAATGCAATCTTCCCATCGCGAGAGGGCGAGAATGGATCAAGTCTGTATCCTTTGACCATGGACAATCTCTCAACGAATGATCAGAACATATTCCGTGAAAAGGGTCGAACATTCCGCGGAACGTTCAAGATTCCCCTTGATAAACTTCAACATGAAGACCGGCGTGATAACATACGCCAGTTTGACGAAGGAAATGTCTTGAGGTTGGTGAATGTCTTTCGCGCAGAAGGCTGTTTGCGTCACGATGCCGAGAATCACGTGGAGGGGCTGATCTCCCGTTTTTCGCTGCCAGAAGGCCTGGCTCGCGCTAATGGAGCGCCTGACGGCCTTTTTGCCGAGCCGCCGCTATTCAACCCGGAACAGGGGGTGACCTACCTGCAGGGAAGGCATCGTCTTGAAGCAGCTCGGCGGTTCTTGATCGGCGATGATCAGTGGTGGATCGTGGATCTCTACTCGAAAGGTCAGAACATTCTCTATCAAAGCCTCCTCTCGCTGACAACGATCCAGACCTCACCGCTCAGATAAAGGATCTCCTTCGTGAAAAGGATTCTAACTCTTCCAGGTGTCACCCTGGGGAAATATTTCGCCAGATTCGCGTCTCCACGCTGCGGGGTGATGGCATTCGAAGAAAAAAATGGCTCTGCCGGCTCTCCAAGAATATGCGAAGGTCAGTCCTTCGGCTGGAGGCGCTGCCGACTACATTCATCGAGAGCCTCGACGCTCTCATCCCGTTTGCTGGCCTATGGCCAGCTTTCGACGTCGGCACTTATCCACGCCTCGCAAAGCTACACTTGCCAGAGGTACGAAATCCATTCCAGTAGATGATTGCCACTCTCTGATTGATAGCACAGGAACTGACACGCGCTTTGCGTCGAATCAAGGAGGCTTGGGTCCAGATCGTCGGAGAGCGGGAGGATGACCAGCTCCGGCTCGACGCCAGTACGGTTCGCATCCTACAAGGCCGCTGCCCTTACCGGTCATCGGAAGATGATGCGCAAGTCCGCATGCGGATGCTTTCCGGCGAGATCCTACCTGCTTTCAAGGCTGACGACCAGCGTACGCTAATTCTCGAGCGGATCCGCTCTATCGAATATGTCATTCCCTCCTTACACACGTTCCTGGAAGACACCAAATACCTGGAACCTTGTGCGAAGATCCTGAAAGCGATTTTGCCTGCGAAGAGCGGACGCTCTCTCTCTCAACACTTCCAAGCCCTCTATAACTCGCAGACTGGGATGAAGATTCAAAAGAGCGAATTCGCTTTCGAGGACCGACCCGCACCATCTTCGCTATCATCATCCTGGACGTCTTATCGCCAATTGTGGCTCTTCGCTCTTCGGCATTTCCCTGTCATGGGTGGCGAAGCTCCCCGAAAAAGAAAAGCCAAGGAGAGCGCAGGGTCTACGGGAGAACAGCAGCGATGGTGGTATGAGCTTCCTGCCCTTGCTTCCAAGCTGGGATACCGACGAGTCCGGTGGAGGTACCACGACCTCAGAGCAGCCGACGCCCAGGCCATTGGCGACTGCGTGCGTAGCCTCGTGCCGGAAAAGTACTATCGGATCGATGCCAAGCGTATGCATCAAATCGTGCAAGTAACTTGCCAACTCATCGGAGATGTCCCACCTGTAAAGAGCACTACCGGTCTTCCCGAGCTGACGTCGGATCATAAAGGCTGTGGATCCGACATATCTGATCGGTGTGGTAGGCCATACGATGACTCTATCGCCGCGGATGAGGACAAACTCTTTTTTGACTACATTTATGCACAGTCCTACGATATGCGTCCCAAACGTTATCTGACGTCATTTGATATCAAACGAGACTTCTTCCACAGCTTCTTTGGCAGCTCACCAGACGATCTAGATCAGCATCCGGACCTAGCGACATCTGAAGATGGCATTGCTGACGATAGGGCCCGTGATCGTAGCAGCTCATACCTACAGGACCCTAGAGGTCAACCTACCAGCGAACGCCCTCCACCGTCAGCAGGTGTATCAGATCCACAAGTCGAGCAAGAACAGGAAGATCACCGCGGTGACAAAGGTCTTGATCATGCCGTCGTTCCACCAGAAAATTCCCAAGGACCGGCCTCGCCGATGCAAGCCACAACAACGGCTGTCGACGAGCAATCCGCCCATGTGGCCAGTGACTCGTCTCCATCGGCCATCGTCGAATCTAGAATGGAAGCAGCACAAGAGAAAGCTGTCCCCGTGGCCGAAGCCTCGCAATTCCTCTTTAGCAAAGAAGCAAACGCAAAAAAGCGCTCTTTCAGCGTGCTCTCCCCGACCGACAATGGTGGCTTTCGCCGCCGTGAAGCCGACGCGCTCGATCGGCCTTCAATGATAAAGGCCTTAAGGCTGCCTTCCGGCTCCCACTTCATGGCGCGGGATAACGGGAAAAGGTTGAAGATGACAGCTCCAGCTACTATCTTGGAAGAAGCTCGATCGGGGCGCCTGAACGCGGTGCTTTCGATCCCACGTCACAAAGTACAGGAATTTGCGAATCGGTTTGACACTCATGATGAAGAGGAGGAGCTTTGAGAGCGGGATTGCTAAATAACAATCTAAGTGGTCTCTTCTAATTGTACTATTGACATGCAATCTGATGCCCCAGCGTCAGATACACATCGCTTGGATTGACCCCTCAACTTCTTTTACCAGCTCGTCAAACTCTGCGAGAGAAAGTGTATGGCCATCTGCCAGTGCCTTTAGGCGATTTTCTTCGTTCGCGAGCTTTCTCATAAACATAGCCTGAACCTCTAATAGGCACTCCGTTATATCTAGGGCCTTGAGATAATCTTGAACCGATGTCGGTTGGTCCTCCAAGTTCTCGTACTGCGCCGCCCTCCTTCTAAGGTGCAACTCTCGGCGTCGTTGAAGTTCTCGAAGGTATTGAGGTATCCTTCGGATGGCCTCGTCCTTCGTGGTGGATCTTGAAGACCTACTTGCGTTGAGTTGCAGTCTTGCAGGAAAAGGTGAATTTTTGCCAGTCAAACAAGGCCTTGATTTGAGTTCCTTCATGCTATTGAAAGGTAATTCAGTAATTTTCTACCAGAGTCTGGTAAGCCAGATATGTATCTTTGGATTTATAGTTCACACCTTGAGCTGCACTCTGCGATTGTTTCAATTGGGTCAACTCAATAAGCAGCTCAAAGTCCATTTTGCGTTTAGTTCCCTCGGTTTTCTGTCAACGGCAATAGGCTAATTAAGCATGGTACCAAAACGGGCTCCCAGGGGGATCGAGACGGGCTCTGGAGGATCCAAGCGGGTTCTCAAGGGTACCGAAAAGGACTACACGTGACCGAATGAACGCTTCCCTTCATGATAAGTGCCCTGTTCGATGCCGCTGCTCGGCGTCTATTACAGAAGCTGCAACGAAAATCTACTTCGACGACACTCACACACTTGGACTTTAGGAAAGATTCTGAAAGCTTGGCGCAATCTCCTACGACTAAATATCTCGACATTTGTAGATGGATATTCGGATTCACGAAGTATGATCTGCCAAAACCTCGTATAAAACAATGCTAACTTTGCTATTCCAAGTTTGAGCGTTGTCTACGGACTTTGCTGGAGGAGTCAAATCCTGATAAGGACGAGGATATCAACCGCAGGATCGTGAGTGTCCTCCGGATCGAGGTTCGGCGGCTTTCCGAAAATCGACGAGCAGTGGGAAAGGATACGAATAGTCCCAGTGAGGGCCTGGCCACTTTCACCTATGGCCAACCCATTGCGTATCCGAACAACTCCTGGACGGCAGTGAATACAGCCTCTATGGTGGTAGACTTTCAACCATCTTGCGATCCGGTTGACAAAGCCGAGACCGAATATAGCGGATTATCGCCAACAGTACACTCGCGAGATGGCTCCCACGAAAGCGTTCCATCCAGCGGTCTCTCGTCGCCGCCCAGTGATCTCTCACCCATTATGTCGATCCACGAAGCTAGTAATGATTCTTCCGGCGAAACGGATTCCGAAAATGGCTCGGCATCGCCTGGCGTCGTTGCGAAAGACACTGACCAGGAGTTGCAAGAAGTTGCCGAGAACATAAGTGATGCAGGTAGAGTTATCGTTTTTGTTGGCGCCGGAATTAGTACCAATTGTGGTGTTCCTGTAAGTAATGTTCTATGTTCAAGCTTACCTCTGATTAACAATCATGCAGGACTTTCGATCGGAACATGGTCTCCACAAGACAAACAAAGGATTGTTCGAGATAGAAGCCCTAAACGACGAAGAAAGGAGAAAAGAACTGTACATCTGCTTAAGTAAGATAAGGAATATATCGAGAAGTAAGGATCTAATTCAAACGGATACACACCAATTTCTCCAAGTTCTTCGACGATCCGGCAGACTCCAAAGGTGCTATACTCAAAATCTTGACGGACTTGAGGCAAGGGCAGGTCTTAATGCTGATATCGAATCTCAGCATTGCGATGTGGTTCAGCTCCATGGCAACTTGGATTCCTTTCGATGCTCTTATTGCAAACATCTGACGAACTGGGACAGCAAACACGAGTCAGCCCTTTCCTCTGGTGAGATTTTGTCATGCCCTGAATGCGAATCAAAAGTAGAAATACGGCGAAAGAATGGAGGGAGAACGAATATCCATGTTGGACATTTGCGACCTAATATTGTCCTCTTACACGATACTGACGATCCTTGGAGCGAAGTCAAAGCCAGTCTTATTGATAAAGACTCAGGCTCGAGGCCTGATGTTCTCCTCATTGTCGGGACGTCATTGGCAATCGAAGGTCCGAGGCACGAACTCAAGACCAAGCTAATCCCGGCGATACGTAGAAATGGCGGAAAGGTCATATACATCAACGATAAACCTCCGCCGAGGACATTCGCAAAGCCTGTAGTCGACCATATTTTCGAGATGGACTGCGACCTCTGGGTGCAAGACCTTGCCGTACGTCGACCTTCATTATGGGGCAACGATGTCGCAGAAGACGCCCCGCATCTTGTCTGTGGCTTTAATTTTCAGCCAATAGCCCAGACCGTTGGCGAAGTCATCAAAAAAGCTGAGCTCAAGCTGATATCGATAGGTGACTATTCTGACTTTCCGCTCAGGACTAGATCGAGCGAAGAAGTCAGAGAAGCATTCAGTTGCTTTCTCCCGCAAAAATGGCTTTCGACATCCCCCCTTACTTGCATCTTATCGCTTCTTGGATGGGATGAATCCACCAAAGTCCTGCACAGTAAGCATGTGGATTTTGGAGAAGATGAAGTTCATAGGGCAGAGATGTTGGAAGGACCTCTATGGCCCATCGGACGAAAACACACACGCATAATTCTTCCGTATTGCCGCGACCAACACTGGATCCTAATTGTGGTTGATCTTCCAACCAGAATGATTACTTACTATAGCTCTCTGGCTGATTATGACCTAGATGGCTGTTATGACTTTGTGGTGACGCAAATGACGCGTGTTGGTGATAGGCTTGGTCGCGACTATTCCACGTGGAATCCTCCAGCTGAAGGCGTTAGTGCATTATCCTATTTCGAAAGCTGATTGGCTAATGAGTTTCCTAGTCTTCACATCGGCAAACCAACGACTCGGATTGCGGTATATATCTATTGGAGAATGCGAGGCGCCTCAGCCAAGGCGAGGTTATCAAAGGAGTGCCAATCCAGGCAGGTCGGCTAAGGCTTTACTATGCCGAGCTACTCTTAGCGCGGTCTCTCTACGAGGCTAGCGAGCATATCATGCTAAAGAGCGTTCTGTATCCAGAACCTTCCAAGTCATGGCAGGTGGGTACTGCGCCTCGTTCCTACGCATTCTCGCTTGGTCCGACAAAAGCAAAACGAAGGAAATTACAGATTGAAGAAGTAGAAGCCCAGACTGCCACCATTGACGAAAGTGGCTCGGACTGGGATGGAGACGAGGAACAACGATTGGACCTTGCGGCTATAAAAGCTCAGGCCTCAACCCTCTTTGCATCCAATCTATCGTGCCCCTGGATGGAGTATCTGCAGCGTCTGTCCAACTGTCATGTCCAAAAAGGCACCACCCCAATGGGATTGACCCGGGCTTTCCGTTTGCTTCAGATGGTTGCAGGGTTTGGTTGTCCTGTACACTTCGTGGCTTTAAAGAATGCCATCGCTCGTTACCGCGTGCTTGCACCAGAAGAGGTTATAAATACACCGCTCGACTTATCTGCTCATTTGTATGCAGTGGGCCGATGGACAGAACATCTTGGATTAATCAATGCGATCCTCCAGCGGTTCGCCCGCGCTCATTTTACGTCGCTCATAGAAGAAGGGGCGGAACTTTTCCAGGACAGATCAGAGCAACAGGTGTCCCGGAGCCAACTTGCAGTCACCAAATCTATCAAGGCAATAGTGGTCAAGATACATCCGAGGATGAAAGGGTGGGACTCCTCCAGCAATATTGCTGAAAGGTCCGCGTTCTTGGATGTCCAACGCAACCTGAGAAGATGGAGACGAGAAGGAGCTATATGGTCCATGATCCAAAAGCGCTTCTCTTCCCTCGCTCTTCTTGCTTTAGTGCCATATCATCTACGACTTCTGCCCGGCTCCCAGAGTATTTCGGGATCTTCGTAAGTTTCACCAAGCCTTGACGAGTATCTACTGAATGAAAACAGTTTCCAAACCGAGATTCCACGAGACGCTCAGGCTCTCTTCGTCGACGCTCTTGCGGAGCTTCGCCCAAGTCTTTCAACATACGTACCTCAGCTAGCACACCTCTTAGATGTTCTCTCTGATATTGGCAAGTTGAGAACCCGCCAATTCAAAATAGAGCTCGTAAACGATGATCAGATTCGGAATACCGCTCCGGACTCACAACTACTGATAGATGCATTTAATTACGTGGACGACACCAACAGCGACGATGCCACCTAAGTTTAAGATTTTGATCCACTGTTGACGTCGATGGGATTCCTCATATTTCGTAAGGTAACGATTCTATAAAGCATCTATTATTTAATTCGGCATTCAGCCATTGCTTACTGCGATAAATGGAGAATAAGAGGTCTCAAAATGAAATCGCATACTCTCGATGAGAGATGCGTGAGGTTTGATAGTGACGGGCAGGGTAAATGTGACAAAGCGTTCCGAATTCCCAATCGAGCCCACTGCAGTCCCAAGCATCCTTTACTCCACTCATTCTCGTAGATATCCATAGTTCACATTATTTAATAGTCCAATCTTTGTTCAAACCTGAATCCAGTATAGGTCTCAATGTACTGATTTAGTCCCGTGTATATGGAGCATAGTTCTGGCCAAGTCTCAATGACCATAGCGCACGTTGTGATGTCCTTACAGTAGGCATCCAGGCTCAGTAGAGTTGAATCACTATTCAGAGCCAGATAGGACACCGAGGGGGCCGAATATAGTCCCTTCATGTTTCAGAGTGTTTTGGAGTGGAGCTCTTTTCGTGCAGGGGCCGTTTTGAGATCTTCGAGAGTCGGACTGGAGTGAATCGTTGGATACTAGAAGGACCAGGCTTCTTAAGATGATGATCCAGCAATTTGGAAGTGTTGAGACGCCAGCTGAGTTCAGCAGTCCTGCTATTTTCTTGTCATTATGGCTTCGTGTCGATCAAGTAACGTGGAACGTGCCAGCTGGAGGACTAAATGTCGATGCTGCTTGTCCGATCATATTCGTGAGATCTTTCGATATTTTTGCTCTGATTAAGTATGCTGACATCACATTAAAGAGACCGCTTTAGGAATTCCCATCGACCCTTCAGAAGTGCGCCTCATCACAGGCCCCGATGATCCTTATGCCTGGAAGACGCTCCCTGGAAAAGAACATCTGTTCAAGAAGCATTTAAGCAAGCATTCTGTCGGAGCTTATATGCAATTATGTCAAGAAGTTGGAGTATCATTTGAAGCGGTGCCAGCAAGAGTAGGTGAAGCCTTAGTCCGTTGCCGAAGGATCTTTTCACTAAGCTGTAACAGCACATCCAGCTTTCCAGACCGGAAGCGGGTTTCACTGCAAAAATCGAAGAGCTGCGGGCGAAAAACGCCAGGTTGACGTGTGAGCTAGATCGCTCAAGAGAACGAGCAGCCGTAGAATTGCGTTCAAAGCAAGGTGCTCAAGACGAAATTGACAACCTAAAGACGAGAATCCAGCTGGCCGAAACAGATAATCGACAGCTACAACAAGAAACGCATAAATGGAGATTGGCGGCAGATTACTTCAAAGACAGTGCGGCCAAATCCTCTGAAGGGGTGAGCGAGATGTTCTCAGTATTGGCGAGGCTCAAGCGTGAGTTGCCATGTCTCTCCAATGGTCAAGACCCGTACTGCATGGATTATCAATGCACTCCAAGCGAAGGCCAAGTGAATTCTTGATGGGGATAGATGAATAGGATTTTGCTCCTTGAGATGGATGGATTGAGCTGCAATTCACGAGGCTGCTACCAGAAGGACTTGGCATACCTAAAAATCAGGTGATACGATATTCATTCTACAGTATCAATTGATCATAAAGACTCTCCTCCATTACGTGCAGTACTTTTATTTATCCGGCATTTTGCGTCCAAACCAAGTCGGCCTTGAGCTTGGCAGTCATGAACAAACAATTGAGATACAGCATGGAGGTCTGGCCCAACAAACTAGATCCAGTCTGGTAGTGGGTATTTTAATCCCGCTGGCGTTTCCATATAAATCCCCCAGAACGCCAGCCATCCTTTCTTAGCGACATCGACTTCTGTATTACAGTCGTCTAAAGAGCGTTGGATGAGTAACACGGCTTCAAAAGCCCCTTCTAGCAGCTCCAGAGTTGTATGCCAAGATCTTTGATAACACGAGACCTGCTTCTGCAAGATTGCGTTCTCTTCCTCCAGTCTCTGTAAGGTGCTTGATTGCTCCGTCTGCTGGTACTCGTCTATCATTTGCATTAGAGATCTGATCGAAACGCGTTCATGCTGTGGCGCTAGCTCCGAAATCCCATATGAGATGTCGGGTAAGATGTCTTGATCTGCGAAGTAGTCGTCCATGTCTGAGTCTCCGGAGTCGTACCGTTAAAATTATTGGTAACGGTGTGAATCTTTCAGCATCATATGAACCATACTTAAACACATCGATGCGAAAGGTGGTATTGCTCCAAGCGAATTCACTTGTGATCCGTATGACCGCTAATGGGACCGAAAACGATATCTAAGATCCGGAACGGGTTCCACTCCTCTGTTGTCACTATCGAGCCTGGCATCTCATCATATTACGCTATGACTACAAATATTATAGCTACAGGTACGAAGGCAAAGGCTCCTTCACGATGAATGAAAATTTCCGTCGAAGGTGGTCGTTGCAACAATATTACGTTTGCCGACCGGTTCGCGAGCCCTACTAAACTCGATGTCGCAAAGTCAGAAGCTGCGTTAGCAGACTTCAGAAGACTCTCTGGAACAGAAGCTTCTCACACGCCTATAAGGCGAGAGAAAATTCCTGGTTCACTTCGTCATGTGACTTGATGCTCACCACTGGTTTGCTGACTTGACTGACTTGGCACCTTTTCTCGTGCCGCCGTTCGATTCTGGTCACCGGTCCAGTTGCGGTCCCTCTGTCCACTTTCGGTCCCCAGTTCTGTACTACCCCCGTCCCCAGACCTTTCTGAGATGTTCAACGCCAGGTTGACACGGACGCTACGTCCGTCAAAATTAGAGGAATATATATCCGCCGTCCCATTTTGATTTTCTTTGGTCAACCATTTCGAATACCTCTGCGGAGACGCCTTTTAAGCACAAGCCTGTCGAGGTCCTTCCACGGGATTTCATCGACTGCCTCTTTGCTTTTGGCCAGTTCTCTGCCCAGATCTTCATAGATCCTATTTTCCCCAACCCCTCGGAGAAGGTCGTCGCGAAAGTTTTCATATACTCTAGCTGTAACCCCTTCAGAGACACTTGTTTAGGCATTCTCTTGATACTTTCGCCACAAAATGAAGGAATCCTTTCATATCACTGTGTGGGGCCTTGCTGCTCTGGTAGCTGCGAGTCCATTCAACTGCCCACCCACCTCTACTATGGCTATGACTTCTGGAAACGTGGATTCCATTCCAGCTCCAAATGCCGTTCCGGTTACGAGTGCTCCAGGCTCTCGAAGTACTACGACCACCGACAGCTCAGGCGACTGCATGACAATTTCAATCACTAATGTTTACGGGACCCAACTGTCTGTCTCGTTTGCTTCGGATGCTGGTGGGCCGCCCCCAGTAGGCAATCCGTCAGCCACAGTGCTTCCCAACGCTTCACCCACCCAGTACGAATTCCCAACTGGGTGGGCAGGAAGGATATATGTTGGGCCCAATACCAACCCTCTCGGTAGCAAAATCGAAGGCAGTATTACAGGTCCACCCGATATCGATGTCAGCTATGTGGATGGGTACTCCGTACCCATAACGTGCTCATCTAACGGCGTGGCTGTCTCCGGGTGCAACATCGATCTATTTAAGCAGCCAGGTATCACATGTGACAACCAAGTCGACGGTCCTGTCTGTCTCAACTCTGCTCGCAATTTTGCCGGTGGACCTGCTCCTCCTTTTTTCGCAGCTTGCGCTGGAGCTGCCTATACTTATCCTGACGATAATGACGCAAATGCAAGCAATCTTGGGAGCAATCTAGTGTCTTGTTGCATTGGCACATCATGCAAGGCGCCCTCACGGCAATCACCTAAACGAGGATATCCAACTCCTGAGCAGTCAGTCCAGATCAGGAATGCTGAGGCGGGCCCGGAGAAAATACGCCTCTCCACACCGTCCATGCTTCCAATCGCGCGCACTCGTAGGCATCATCATCACTCACCGCGAGCCCATATTCACGGCTAGGCCCACTAGGGTAATTTGGTTAGTTATGGAGCGTATTATATAGCTGCTTCTGACGATCGAAGCGATATGTTTCTGCTTCGTGAACCATGCCAACATAAGGGTTAATTTGGTTGACTGACGACAATATATAGTTTCTTTCTGACTTATATAGAAATATAATCAAAACACATTATGAAGCGGAATGGGATGAGTCGTTTGCTGTGTCATACGAGCTCATTGAATTCTTTCCATGCACATTGTGTCTCTAGATCTGGTGACTCAAAAGGACTTTTGCGCAACGACAAGCTCGACAATCCTCAGTCCACACAAATATGCCTCCCAGCATCAAAATTGGATCATTCCTCGAAAACAGACTTCGTTTGTGGTCATATCATGTATGCATTCGTCGGCGATGAACTTCCTAAATCGAGAGAGGAAAATTTGAATTCTATCCTAAAACTATTCAAGATTTAACCAAGCCCTACAGGACAATTATACATTCCCTCAAGATCGACCGATATATACAACTCTTCGCTCAAAGACCAGGATTGTTCCAAAATCTAAAGCAGGTAATGTTTCCCCAAACGTTGCAAGAAGTAGAGGTCCCAGCGAAATAGCTATCGACGAAATTACCGCAAGGGTTGCCGTTACTGGGATTCAGTGTGGAAATGTCGAGCTGCTCTTGGCCTTGGAGACCGCGGTGGAGGAGCGCGAAGCTGTAAATAGAATCGTTTTTTGCCGTATAGTAAGTCATATTGAGATTTTGGGTGAGGTCATCAGACTGCCACAATACTCCGCTGCAATTCCTTTGGGTATAAGCCACAAGCCCGATCTTCGAAGACTGGTCCTGTCGTAAGTTTAAATCGTGATTGGGGGAACAAGCGAGAGCGTACCTGTCGTCTTTTCAACTGGCCGTCGGCATCACTCTTGGCGAACGGAGTGCCGACCTGCAGACCGTTTGCAGCCTCTCTAGGGCGAGCAAGACCTGCCAGATTGGGAGCTGCGAGAGCCGCGCAAATCTGGACAAGAATATAGATATAGTAGAGCAGTACCTTTGAGGAATGCATTTTGTCTTTTCTTGTGAAGCTGGCGTTGAGCAACGACACACATAGCAAACCACGAGCTTTAAATAAAACCACGTCCTGGACCAAAATGGGCTCCAGGATCCGTAATGGGCCAGCAAAAAGATGCTGGGTGGTTTTTGGACGCTTCAAGGAAGGTACCAAAAGCGGTCCCCACCCAATATGCCCCCCAAGAGTCATTTAGCTGCGGGCCAATGCCACCTTGCCTCCTCGATTGGGTTTCTGGGTGAGTGGATGGGAGCATAGGAAAAATCCTCCCAAGACTTCTCGCTAGCAATATCAAGAACCTTAAACCTGAAAATCCAATTCATATTGAGACTGCGACGTTCAAAGAGGCAAAATGCTTACATCAACTCTTCTCTCGGCCATTTTCGTAGCCAATATTTTCAGCTTAGCTCTCAGCAAGCGTGCGGTCCACATCGACAAGGTCACCGTAAATCTGACCGTCGTTATCTATGGGGGTGACATTCCACCTTTACCAACACGGGTATCATCTCCAGAGGTGGAGATTGAAGTCGCTCTCTACTGCTACACTAGCAACTATCAGCACGGGCACGACAGCAAGCCTGCTCATGGTCCTTCTGCAGATTCTCTGATCACTTACGTCGCCACCTCTCCACAGCCTCCATATTCCTTTGCACCGACACAACCATTCCCATCTTCAAAATTCAGCGCTTCGCCTGCCGAACCGTCTGAGGTCTCTGCCTCTGGCGTCCCGACATCAGGCGGTGTTTCCTTGATCGCCACCGTAAATAAATGGCGAACTGCGTACGGTCTCAACACATTGAAATGGAACTCAACTCTTGAAGCGAATGCCCTCAAAACCGGTAATAACGACCACGGCTCCATCGAAACCCACGAGCTCAACCCAGGCTCGATGGCTCAGGTCATCACGCCTGGCCAGGAAGTCAGTGTTGGCAATCTCAACGGCGACAGCCCCTTCGAACTATCTTATATCACGTGGCTATGCGAAGTCCCCACTGATTCAGAGCTGGAGGGTCAATGCCAGAGCGTCGCCGACGTCTTGCACATGAGATATAACGACACGGGTCACCACGATATCTTGTGCAGCAAGAGCTATACTGCTATTGGATGCACCTTCGCCAAGAATCTATACTCCACCAACGCATCGATCTACCAGGGTCTTTGGGTCTGCGATCTTCACTAGATCTTCACCTTGGGGTGGGCAAAAGTATTGGTGTCAAGAAGCTGAGAGGATGAATATCTTCAAAGAGATATTCTATGGGAAAAACTCCCGAAGCGAAGCGATAATAGCCCAATCCAAGACCGTCAGGCACGAAGGGATGTCGTCGCAGGAGGTATTATGTGACCTACGAATAGTCTAAGTAAACACACCTCATAGTTTTATCGATGTAGAGCGTACTGTAGTACCAAGAAATTATTTGTCGCTTCCTCTACTCTTCACCGTGTGGCCACTCCTGTACTATCTTACTCCTGGCGGACTTTCTCATCGACTGGCTCGCCGCAATGTCTCTTGGAGATGGTGTAAGTCTGCCGATAGTTTGCCATCACAAGGGACGCGATTTGGTTGACGAGGCGACTAGTCCATCGGCCAACGAGGCGAAGGCGCTAGTGACGGCACGGGCACTGGCCTTCTCGACCGCCAAAAAGCAATTCGACCATCTCACGGCTCAGGCGGCTTGAGCCTTACAACATAAAAGCTGATATTATGACCCAATACGTGCCCTTGGGTGCAACAGAGTGCCTTCAAGATGGATCTACCGCGTGCATCTGGCGACATCCAACCCGTATTGGCCTCGTGCTGAAGTCCCCAAGGACAGAGCCACAAGACCCTTCACACATACATAAGTTTCGTACGGAAGTAGGAATTCTCAAAGCTCTAGGTAGACATCCTAGGATCGTGCAGTAAGCTTTACCACTTGTTGTATTTTGGTGCCTCACTGCTTAGCATGGCCCAGATACCTTGGACCGCTAGATGCATTGGAGCCAGCTAAAGACCTGACCTTTGTTGAAGCAGTCAATGGTGATATACAGCGGTATTTAGACGCTCACGGAGATTCTATAAGCGTTCTGCTACGACTCAAGTGGTGCGTACAGGCTTCGGCAGCTCTTGCGTACTGTCACGCCCGAGGGGTCTTTCATTGCGACCTACGACCAGAAAATATGCTCCTCGACGCCGAGTTGGATCTCTCCTTCTGTGACTTTGGCGGCTCGAAGAACGCCGACTATGATGGAGACGGCCTTCCCGACTTTGGCTTTTTCGATCCTCGTGTTGACTCTCTCGATGTCGCTACAAGCACAGAAATATTCGGGCTAGGTTCAAGCATATATACTATTCTGGTCGGGCACCTTCCCTACGGGCCTTTGATCCTTAAGACGGCTAAGGAACGATTGGACTATGCCGATATTTTTAAGCGCCTCACTTTTAAGGGTGAATTTCCAGATACGTCTCAAATTCTCGGTGGCGATATTATCCAGGGCTGCTGGAACCACGAGATTAGCTCTGCCGAGGAGGCTCACCAACGTCTGATGAAACCTCACCAACTCCGGCTTCAGATGGACGAGAAGTGAGCAGCGATCCCGACTGGTTGTGAAAGACAATGAGATTCACGAGCCGGATGACTCGCTTGAACGGAGAGGCATGGGAAATTACTGTATATATGCGTATCTATCCACCAATAAGGATCGCAAAGCAGCTTTTTATAGGAACGTCCTATAAGCGAACCATAAGTCTTCTTGAGTACAAGATAAGCGCCAGGGTGAAAGCACGAACCTCAAATATCGCTTATCAAGTAACCAAGTATAAGCACAGAAGTCGCCATCTGATAGCTGATTTAGCTAAGCTCAGAGCTTGGGAAATTGGAGGGGTTTGCCTTTATGCTTATTTTCCCGTGCAGGACGGCGAACACTTCTGCTTCACTCTATTGGACCCCATGGAAACTGGGTTGCGCGCTTTTTTGAGCTTTGCACTCGGCTGACCCGGGTTGCCCGCAGCCGTTGTTGGTTTGCTGGGTCTTAGAATGCCCACATGAGTAAATCGTGAGGACTTCTGTTATCTTGCACATGGCTTTTATATGTCAGCCAGCAGCAGAGATCCCTGTGCAACATGGGAAGGCCCACTTCGAGCTGGCAGTCAGCAAGGTGGGATCTTTATCAGGCGTTCTGGAGTCCGTAGGTTTGCAGGTACTAAAGGTTCCAACGTGGTGAAGAAGTGAGAGATGTCTCATTTCGCGGGCGGGAGGGGTCTTTAATGCAACCCGACAGGCAGCAACAACTTATTAGGCGAAGATAACAAAAATTTAGTCATTAGATCTTCTCATCGAAGATCTATCCAGCTAGCCAGTAAGAGGCCGTCCAAGAATCTTGGCGCTCCCGGCATTGTGAGTCAGGTGGGGCATGGACTCATGTAAGATGCATCAGGCCCGCCTTTTCAGACGCAGCCAGAAACTTTATCTTTCCACATATGTGGGTGGGTATATCTCTTAGCCTGACCAACGTGGCATTGCTCGTAAGTCACCATTTGAGGGTCGCAGATAGTTTGAGTAAGGGCAATCCTCTAGCTCAAGAGTAGGTTGTTTGCACAAGGTGTTCGGGCGGATCTCGGCTTGGTGTGCGCGACCCTCTGCTGCTCTACTCAGCCTTCCGCCAGTCCATGCAGCCTGCGCTCATCTCTGGCGCGCTGACGTTCATGATGGAGCTGCTCTTGAATCAGTCGTAGAAGGGGTTAGCGTCAGTGGACATTGTTGGGGTTTTGATTTTCGGGGGTCGTTGTTGCTCATAAGAAACGACAGGATCTGGGCCGGCGGGAATTAAAATTCTCCGGACGCGCTCTCCCCAGTCTTCCTGATTGAGGTAATAAGGCTGACCGTCCCGGGCCGATCACGCCGCCTAGATTAAGGCAAATTCACCGTGCCTTGTTCGTGAACCACATGGCAAGGCACAATGTCGCCAATCAGCATCCCCTTTGCGACCGCGACTAATCCTGGATTTCAATGGTTAGACAGCTTCGAAAGCCTCGGAAATGAAGAAATTGAAGACGTCATCATCCTCCTCCGCGGTGTAATAGCTGTATGCTTTGCTGTACTTACGGACCGACGTAAGCCCTGGAGTGACACGAAACTTGAGGATTCCTATGATATGCTTCAAACAACCGCCGAGCGCATAAATAATGAAGGGTTCACTGAAAATCATGAGCTTTACTTGGACAACTTGCATCAATACCTAGCAGGTCCAAGCGACGCTCAAAAAGAGCGCAATGAACCTAAGGCTGCAAGGCAATATCTACGGCTTGTATCAATAGCCGTAGGTTGGTCTTATGCCCTTTTGATCCTCTGCGCCTTGGGAAAGTGGAGATTACAAAATCTTGATGACGATCAGCGTGTGAAGATCCTCCGATATGTTTTCGAAAAGCGTGGTTCGCTTTTTTGCTCCCGACTTGAAGATAAAGCCGTCCAATGCGATCTCCACCAAATACGTAGGAGTCGACGTTCCACGTCTTTACGTCTGCTAAAACATCACAGATGTCAAAGTAGAACCTCCCCTTACAAGGGGCAGCAAAAAGCGCCCGCGTAAGCGCGACGATAGCGAAGACGACGCCACTGATAGAAAAGTCCCTGGAGGAAACAATACCAACAGCCGACGTCTTCTTCCTAGCAATGGAAAGTTACCAAGCGCGACGGTGACCACGCAAAAGAACCCTATCTCCGGCGCAAATGCTCCAATCCCACAAAACACCCTTTGCAAGATCTCAAGTCAGCCCAACTTTAACGAATCGGCGTTGACCTCAGAGCATCGAGAACGCGATGGGCAGCCAACAACATTGACATTCGGCAGCGAGGAAAACTCTTCCTCATTGCGAACGGAGTTGGGGCAGACCGAAGCCTTTTGGACAAGTGATCTCGTTCCAAACACAGGACACCGCGAATTCTCCACTCCTGCAGACAACCATATTATTGACGCCCTGACACTTGAGGCTACTTTCAACCGAAATTCTATCCCGATCTGTCAGAGACCGTATGGCTCCCCAATATTCATGCGCGTTCTCGAGGGAGATATTCATGGCGTATATAACATTTTATGGCGCTGCGAGGGCAGTTTATGGGATCATGATCCCTATGGGCTTGGCATTCTTTATGTAAGCCGCATATTTCAATCACGAGCCATCCTACTGACAAGATCCTCAAAGTATGCAGCTCACTACTGCTGGAAGGGTTCTGGAATGGAACAAGCCATGGCAATGTATTATGCTCTCGTGAAATTAGGCGCGCAGGATGATGAGTTCGCCTGCAGGACTGACGAGATTGGAAAGTGAGTGGTATCCTTCAAGAACCTTGCGAACCGGAGAGACTGATCCTCTACGAGAAGTCGACCGGTTGAGACGATGAACGATTGGCTACTTACGTCCCGCGCCAGAGGCCAAAGCACTGGAGCTTGCGACCAGGAAGAATACGAGTTCAGCCGAGGCTTTACCAAGCTGCATAAAGTACTTCTCAAAATCGACTCGAAATGTGACTCGATAGGTGATTACCTGATTTCACTCAGACCAGAAGAAATCGCTGCTATCATCGACATGCCCGATGCACTTGGCAGGACACCCCTTGCATGGGCTGTTGAGTACGGGCTGACAGCATCCACCGAGCTGCTTCTGAAATTTGGTGCCAATCCAAACCAGCTTCGCTTTACCAAAGACGGAGGCTTCTCGCCGCTTATCCATATTGCGATTGCCGGACCTCGCTCAGCGTGGATGGACGACGAGATTGTCGAAACAGTGAGACTCTTACTCGCAGCAGGTGCCGATATCAACGGAACAGACCATGAAGGCTGGACTGCTCTCCACATCGCGGCGTCGTGGAGTCTTTTCAGGGTCACGGACATGCTTTATCAATGCGGTCGGGAATTTTTGGTTTGGGACGCGCAAACGCTGCAGGGCGAGACAATTTTTGATACCTGCGACAATACGGACTATCGAATTAGATACTGGGGTATGCTGAATAGTCCAATGCCTCTAATCTGAATCGCCGAGATTCGGTACCAGTGCGAGCAGACTGAAATTCATATCTGCATCTCCTCTGGCAATGCAACGTTTCACACACTCAAGTGCTGATGCATCTAACATATCCTCATTGTGCTTTAGCGAAATATCTGTCTTGACTGGTCCATTTGCATCTCCGTCCATCTCGTAAATTGAGCCATTTGGAGATCTCAGGAAGCATATGTAATGCAGATCGACTTCATCCTCAGCCGGCGGAGGTGAGGTACTACCTCGTACAGCAGCTTTTCTGTACATCGTCTCGAGATCTACCGAGTCGTTGAGAAAAGCCTCACGGTCACCAGCTAAGCAAGTGCAGATTTTGTTTAGGAAAGAGTCAGGTCCTAATCGGTGACTTTCAGTCAATACAAAGAATTCCTCAGCATGGATAAATGACATACGTATGTAGTCTTTTATTTCAAAATTGCATATCGCGTGTAAGATTGCATAGAGACCACACGCGTTATCAATTGTCTGTCGAAACCAAATAATTTTTTCCGTCTTTGGATCTTCGGCAACTTCGACCATTTTCTTTGTAGACTGCCGGTGCCGTTCGTATTCGTCGGAAGTTGGCAGTACGAGGATGAGGGCGAGGGCAGGACGTGATATGATGCTGAGCAGAGTTGAATCTTCGATTGACACCACGTCCACGAGAGCAAGAGAGTTTGAGACTCCTAGATCGTACATGAGGTCATTCAACACTGAAGGATTCGACTCAAGAGGTATAAAACACTTCGCGTACAGTGTCGTCACGGTAGTCGTGGCGTCCGTCATTATTGACAGCTTGAGATGCGAAAGACTACACTTTAATGTGCTGCAACGAGCGAAAGGAGGGGAAAGGTCGCCTTAAAGGCATCATAAGTTAAGAGGACGACGCTTAGTCATGGAAGCGGAATATCCCGCTGAACCAATTAAATGATTTGAGGAGCACAGTCAGCCTCAAGGAATCTTCGGCTCTCCAGTCTATTGCAAGCTATTTTTCCTGCGCTCGTCTACGCTATATATCTCCCCAACCATCATATGTCGCATCTCTTATACGTGCCCTCACAATGGATTGTGGCCCTTTGGAGATACCCTCGGGAAATGCCCTCAAAGGATTATCACTGGTATAACGGTTGTCATGTGGAGCAATGGAACGTCCAGAAGTCATTGGTCGGTCGGTCGGAGTAACCTTTCACGAGCATGAACATACAGCTGGCCCGACCTTTCGGGTCATACTCACCACTGCAGGGATGTTGCTTTCTAGATCTGACTTTGCCCTTGCTTCTCCACCCAACATGGCAGTCCTCAGACGCTGCATTACTGGGGCTTGGGGAACTAGGATGTATCAATTGCCTTGTCAAGTCCAGCTGTGGAATGGCCTACCAGGTGTGGATGGTCGCATACTAACGGAGATCGTTTTGCTGGTGTCAGAAGCCTCTACCTCCTGTACAGCAGCGGATGTCGAGCGTCTCGCACTCTCAAATTTCTCCATAATCTTACTTCAAATTAGCTAAGCTCGGCCCACCAGAAGAAGAATATGACCTCTCGCCAGTTTTCCCGTGCGGTTTTGGCGGCGACCTTGGCCCAGTCGGTCTCGTTGTGCGGTTTCACCTCTCGAATGACTTCCAGAAGGGTTTTTTCGTTCGGGGATAGCTTGGTCCGCTGTGCTCAATTAGCACAACCACCACCAGAGAATTCCATTGGCCAATTACCGCTTCCTCATGCACGCTGATCAACTTCACAACGCTAGCTCGCTATAAGTAAACGGCCTTGCAGCGTGAAGACAAGCTCACTAAGTCTTGCCCTCATGCTCCTTCCCGCCATTGTCCAACAACATCACTTTCTGTCCCACAAGCATCTCAGGGAGAAATTCGTATATGACCGGTGCCAGCTCTTCAACCCTTTCAAATGCTGGTTCCACATACCAGCCCTCGGAGTGGACTTCCAATTGTTTGAGACGGCCATCCTCGAGTGACGATGGAAGACTTCAATTGCAGTCAGTGATTTGCCGGCAGCTGGTGGGGATACGACGCACAAAACTTCCTGATCTTTCTCAAACTTATTCAGGTCCAGCTTGGCCTCAGAGCCAGCGAATGCGATCACCACTGCTTCGCATTGATCTGCATTCCATTCCCCGTGTCCCTCTTCCAATTGAAATACTCCCTCCATGAGGGGAACCAAATCGGAGAGTTTCATGTTGGAGGTATGACAATTCCAGACGAATAGATACGCGCGATCTGGTTGAGGAGAAAGGTTGTATAAGATTGAGTAAAAGCTCTGACACGGAGGGGTGTGGGGTTTTCAAATACGAGCTATCTTTAACCTGCAGGTGCCTTCCAACGTTTTGAAAGCTACAGGGATCCATCCCGTACATGAAATCACACATGCTTTCTAATCTGAAAACAATTGGGCTAGAGGATGTTCTACAGGCGCCTCATACCAATATCCAATCCTCATGATTGCGGCGAAGAAAACGAAAACGTACGCCTTGACCTATTGGAGGAAGATTCTGGTCAACCTTTGCTAATCGGATCCACTGCGTGTCATTCGGCTCCACAGGTCCCAAGCCAAGAGTGGGAGAACATGTCTTGCTCCCGGTTCAGGAACAGTACAAACGTTACACTGCTCCTGATCCAGGAGCAACCAGCAAAGCGCTTCACCTTACATCGAATTTTCTGAGCTCATAGCCATGAATTTTATCTGAGACGAGGAGATAGAGAAGGGAGGCCAGGCAATCCTGTCGATGAGAATATCTGTAACCTTGTGCTTTTGGCTCGCCGGCTGGTAACATCATTGCGAACGAAAGGAACGTTGTTGAGTGGGAAAGCATCTAGCTCACGGCGCGACTACTCGGAGTACCGCTTCGGCAGCGTGGTCGGGCCACGCCAATCAGACTGCACGGCGAGATTGTGCCCCCTTACCCTTTCGAGCGCGTGGTCGGGCCACGCCAATCAGACTGCACAGCGGGATTGTGGCCCCTTACCCTTTCGAGCGCCTGGTCTTATTACGCGGTCTTACCTTGCACGTTAGGATTGTGCCTCCCGACGGACAGCTCTTCAACTTGTAACTTATCACTCGCCGATCTCACGATTCTATGCATCTTCGTCACGAAATCCTGAGGATGGTGGGGTTTCGTAGTCGGCCATGGTCGTCCTGCCTCCCCTCCTTTCTTACCCTCAAGAATTCTTCAGTACGTCTGATTTAAAGTGTTTTGCTTCCACAGTGGCCTCGAAATAAATCCTGGTCTGCACCTCTCCTGCCTCCCAGACGTCTTGAACTGTAAAAAGTCCCAGCTGTCGTCTTCGCCTTCCGTCGACATCGAGCGTTCTTTGTCAAGTCTATGCAGTACTTGAGATGCAGATCATGAAGCATCCGGACGGAAATGTGCCAGATACTGTGTCTGCATGGTCAGAATTCAGGAGGATCCGGACCAGCGAGAAAGTCGAGACTACGTATGAACCGACAGGAACAGGAAGAGAGGTAGTGTGCTCCACTTTCTTGAGCTTGGAATCTCAGCACTCACTTCTCGCACTGCTTCACAGATATCAGATGGGTCTCCGCCTGCGCCTGGAGAAGCAATTCTCAGCTCCGCCAAAGGGCCATGGATCCTTGTTTGCTTGGTCCCGAAAGGGATTCTGCCTGAGGACTTCCACATCGAGAGCGCGCTTATCTGCTCGGGCATCACAACCTTTATGGTCCCAAACATTGTGGAGCACAAGGACCGTAGCTCGTATGAGCTCGTCGTCACTCAACCGTGTGTGGAAACGCTCTCGACTAGACTTCAGGGGTTCAAATTATTCACCAATTACGATCCATTTGCGCCGGCCAAGAACGATATCTGTATCCACGGGACCATAGAGGCCAGGAGACGAGCTCGAGTCAAGACAATTGACAACGCTGCGGAAGCTATCTGCAGAGGGTGGGGACGTGGACCTGAGGAGTGCTATCGAAACGTTGTTGCGAAGGCTGGACTGGAGACGGCGCTCGAGAGAGCAATCCTATTCTGGGACATCCGAGTAAGCCATTTGCAGACTATTTTCCTTGCACACCTGCTGATGTTTCGAAGGAAGCCGATTCAAAGGTCCTTGAGGGCTTCACCCAAGACCTTCATTTCATGAGTCTCAATTGGTCTCCAAATGATCCAATCCTCCCCGAATGCGATTCAGATGAGTTGCAACAGCCTTTTCAAGACGACCCGACAGACTTCGCGAAGCTGTTTGACAGGGCGAAAATTCCTATCCAGTTGCGAAAACGCGCGGAGAAGCAAGTAACTTCAATATTCCGGAGGGTTTTTGTACGTTCAGGTGGCAGGATGGACAAACGACAGTACGACATTGACCTCGATTTTACGGCTTGCGAGAATGCATCTCTCTGTGCTGCTCAACTCCGTGTCTCCTGTTCACGTCCATTCGGACAATTTGACTCGGAGGAGATGCAAAGCGCCCTCTCAAGGTCCAAAATATTTGCGGAAACCTCAAGCTCAAACATTCCAAACGCGCATGAATGGAGTTTGCGCATCATGGAATGCGTACCCGTGGGGTTTCCAATGGATCGCTTGGTACGGTGGTCCAATCGCTCTTGGTGGTGAAAGCTGATAGTGGCCTAGAGACTTCCATCGCAGCTGTTGAACAAGCTCAGCGCTCGACAAGCTGGCCTTATCGATAGCTATATGTCAGTCATCATCCTACATATATCGTGAAACTGACGCTAAAAGGAGATAGTGAGAGCTTCTACCGTCGTCGTCCATCTCTTCGAAAACCAGAGAGCAACGTTCGATTGCTCCTCACTTGGAGCTTCATGCCACATGGTCATACCTTCGAAGCGCTCAGGCACTGGGTAGGATCGGAAGAGGGCTTGAGCCTATATCAACGACTGATCGATGACCTTCGGTTCCAACAAACCCTTCAGGACGTTGCGCTTACCCTAGGTGCGTTGTTGAGTTGGGAACGGCTCCTTGTGCACAGCGAGGACCACACCACGGATCCTCTTGAGTGTGGCTCGGTATGCTTAGATGCCGTTTTGAATGGTGAGGGTATGAGCAACAAGCGGGCGAGCTACGAACAAGTAATTATATTACTTATGCATATGCTACATTCTCTTGAGGATGACAACGATGACTTGATCCAACTTCTCACCAATGTGCTTGGCGATGGAGCTCCGTTATTGGGACCGTTAGATGGCATTGCTGGTCAGTATTGCCCTGGAAAGGTCAGTGAACTCGACCACAGTAAAGCTTTCAAGGATGCTTGGAAAGGACTTGTGAAATCGATGGTTGCAACTGAGAGTGCTGATAGGGAATGGATCGTCGTTTCCAGGTCGTCTCCTGGTTCGGTCTTGGGATCGAACAGGCTCTCTTTGGATGTTTAGATAGTATTCATCGTTGCCATTGACAAAAAGCTATTTTGGATTAACACTCTTTTGTGAACATTTTCCCCTGATCTTGCTCTATCGTCGGACGCATGAGCTTGAAAGATGGAGTGAGGCTGGTGCTATTTCAGACCAATTAATGTCAAATATCAACCTCCTTTTCGATGGCGCCTGCTTTCCCTAGAATCCTCGAGGCTCTTCAGCGGACAATAGAAAGTGAAAGAAGCCTCATGAACGCTGAAAGCCGAGCTATACAGCTTTCTTTGACAGACGGAATAAAGATCAAATTGAAAGGGCAAATAGAGTAAAAGAGGGTAACCGACAGGCAAAATGGTGGCAGAAGGATATGATTTATGTGTGGTAATGCTCGATTTGAAAGGAAATATCACCTTCTGCCCGGCACCTTTCCTAGACGCATTACCTTTCAAAGAATTTTCCTATAGACAATAGACACTCAATGCTCATAGACTGCTGCACCTCCCTAGCAGTCTATACGGTCATCTTCTCCTTCGTTCAGTATCTCTCCAATCTCCGTGCTGTCCTCCAAGATGGAACGTGCCTCCGCGTCATCGACGCTCATGTCTTCTTTAACAAGCAGCATCGCCATCTCGGGCACCAGGACTTCTTGAACGTACAAAGCAACACCACACGCAGCAATGAGACTGTCAGCACTTGCGATGCTTCGGATATGCGAACTGAAATGGTCCATAATGTGAGATATGCTTGTTCAAATCGTCAGAACGGTGGAGTGCCAATAAAGCAGCATCAAGGGGCGGACTCACAAGATCTCCGAACCTCTAGGCCCATAATATCCCGCGCTGTGGAGGCGTCCTCGGCGTAAGGCCCGTCTGTTGTTGAGGTTGAATGCGGATGTTAAGGCATCCCGATAGAAAGAGGGTGTATGGGCGTCCAAGATGTCATAGAGTAAGGGGTGAATTTGGAGAAGGCGCTCTGAGAGGGAGTCCCACCTGATCGATGGGTAATTGCGCCTCACCCACTCCTGTTCAGCGGACTTCTTTTTGTGGGCCATGCAGAATTCCATTTGTACCCGCAGCTTGATGCGCACTTCACCATTCGTGTATTGCTCGAGGAAGTTTGCGTCCACCTCCGCGCGACAGACCGGGCAGAGCGCTGTTCGAGGGAGGGCGTCGATCAGACCGTCAGACTGTAGAGAGATGTCAATTGGCTGAGGACACGGTTGCATGACGTCCGACATCTCGAGAAGGTAAGGATCGATACACGGCGGAGGACTGGCGGTCACAGACGTCTTAGGCGTTTCAACTTTGGCTGTCCTTTCATCTGGGGTAAAACAGGGTGTCGAAGGAGTGCTTTCCGACTTGACCGAAGCTAGTCCGGATGTGAAGGGCTTCCCACAGTCACTATCTTGAGGGAGGCAGGTGAATGGATCCATGAAAGAGATATCTTCTCCTGCTGGAGAGTAAGGACGCTGTCTATTCACCAGAGGCTTTTCGCTCCGTCCACGTGGTCGTTTTGAGATGATGCGAGTGCTGCCGCTTAACTGGAGGGTCTCTGCAGTATAGTCGATGAATGTGTATTTATTCTCTTCATCCAAAGTGGGAAACTCCTCTGTTAGCTTGAATCCTGGAGATGACGTCTGGGATCGAGGTTTGTTGTCAGCATGAGGTTCGAGCAAACCTACGCGACGAGGTCGTTTCGCTCGGACGCGATCGATTTCGGGCGTCAGCTCCGAGTGACGTCTTTTCAGTGCTTTGGCCAGGGTGACGCAGTGAACATCCTGGAGATGGTGTTGGAGATCCTGAACGGAGTCAAAAGGTATGATGCACTGTGGGTGTGGGCAATTTGTCGTCTTGGCATCGCCGAGGGCTTGAATATGGCTCTGGACGTGCTCCTGCCAGCGAAATCGATTGAAAAATTGATAGAGTCGCTGAGATGCAGGCAATTTTGACTGGCCAAGACAAAATGGGCAGCATCCCGCGTACACGGGCGCCTGGCGGAAGATGAGAAGGTCGCATCGGAGGGGGAGGGATTCAGGTACGTCGAGGTGACTTTGGCAATGCTGCTCCCACTGGGTAGAGCTGGTAACCCACAGATCACACTGCAAGCACAATTGAGCGAAGCCATGTTCGCCCATGAGGTGCCGCTGATAGCAGCGATACAAGTGTAGCCAGGCTGTGGACGCTGAGATACTGTGTGGGGAAAAGATGGAACGTCAGCTGAATGTCTACACGTACGGACTGAGGATCGAAAGCGCTACTGACCTTTTCATCTCCACCGAGCAATCTGGGATAGGGCAACGGCCTTCCTTCGGTCTTAAACTCGGGCGATAGATCGTCTGACAATCCTGTTTGCACAGTGCCACCAAGTCATGGAGGGCGCTCCGGCCTTCGGCGCTGCGGAGCGCCACCGACTGGAACAGAGAAGAAGCTAGACGATCGCGCTCCGGCAGCAAGCCCCGAACGTGAGTAAAGAAGGTCCGGCGGTGATCCTCCAAGCAAGTCTCGTGAGCGTTCTGGGACGTGAGTTTCCGAGGCTGAATCTTTCGACACTGTTTGAGTTCGTCGACGGTAAGTTGACGTCGCCGTTCATACAACTCTCGTCGACGGGCTCGTTGAGACTGCATGTCTTTGGCAATGCTGCATGTTTGGATCTCTCGGTTCAGAGACTCAATTTCTTCATCGAGGGCGAGGATATCCGGACGACATTCGAATTCAAATTGCTGCTTGGCAGGTAGGGACTGCCAGAGTTGGGGATGACGATGTAAGCTGAGCCCACGAAAGTCTTCCAGGTGGTCTTTGCGGAGCGCCTGCTCAAAAAAACTGCCTTGACCATCCACGGTGCTGAGTTGACTCATGTACGATCTGAAAAACGTGTTGGGATTTGAGTGCCCACCAAACCTCATTCTTTCGGAGATTGAGTAGCCATTGTCTGCTCGAACTGTGAGCTCCCACGATGATGCACTGGACAAAGTTGAAAGGAAAGCTTACCGTCGGCTTTGACGAGAGCCTCTCGCCGCGCATCATGTACAGAAATATTCACCTCAAACCCCGCACGATGGCCCGAGTCCGATAGCTGGCGGTCATACGAGCTGGAACTTTGGATTGTATCAGTCGGGCCGTGAAGTGACATTTTCCGAAAGACGGGCAGGTCAAGCACACTGTCTTTCCATTCGAGATGCCATATGTTCTGGTCCCGTGGCGGTTCAAGTTCGAAAATCTCTTCCAACGTGCTATAGTCCTTGAATGCATCGTCGGCGAGAGCCAAGGCGAGGATATAGAGCACAGGGCTGCACCAAAGTACGTCTGACTTCTCGTAGATCGTATGTTTGGGCCTATTTCAAACTGTCAACAGCCATTCATCTCAAATTGAACGCATTGAAAGAACGAACTTGAACTCGGGTTTGAGGGCTGTACCCTTCGCATGTTGCCTGAAGATGCCAATAACGATCTCTGTCGCGCCATCCTTCCGTCGACGGATTGTGAAGGTCAGATCCTGGACGAAAGATCAGCGCGGTGCACCGGGTGATATCCCAGACCTCTTCCGCAGCAGCAGACGCTGACTCACTTTGTAGCAGAGACCTCTACCGGATCCAGCGTAGGCGCTGGACTCGAAAAACTCGCCCACTCGACCAGAAGTACAGACAAAGAGCACAATCGCCCCACTATTCTGGACTCTGTACCTTTCGTGCTTGTAATCGTACCAATCATTGCGCCACAGTTGTTCTTGTAGGATCCTTGTGTCCGATAACGTCAGGAAGTGCTTCTCCCGTTTCTCGGTTGGAAGGTTGTGTTTTTTTTGAAGTGGCCCATGAATAAACTGCCAAGGTCAGCATCCTGGGAAGCTATGGGGCTGGACAGCGAAAGTAAAAGAATGGCACGTACATTCTTGACCGATTTCTTGATCTTGTAAGAGATGGGGTTGCGGGTCTGCCGTGCCCATGCCGCGGAAAACCTTCGCCAGAAGCCATCGATCGAGTGTGTTGTCGGTTTGCCACCAGCCTTCCCTTCAGTCCCACAAGCATAGAATTCGATGAAGCGCTTGGCGGTCCGCATGTCGTGAGGGTAGACTGTCTCATCGGATTTGGAGAACCTGTTGGAAGAAAGCGAAGCGTGAGAGCGGTACTCTCAATGTGTGCAGGGCAATACTCACTGAGTCCAGATCTCCAATGCCTCCCCATATGCATCTTCGCTACCATCTGTCATAGGTTTAAGGATCTCGGCGTCATCAGCGAAAGCCTCGTCATCGTCGTAACCGTTTTCTCGAGCGCGTTTGGCTCGGTCGGCCGGGGTCCTGCGCTTGCGGCCCATTGCTCACAGCGAAATGCTACGAGAGCCGGTGGGAGGTCTGCTTGAAGAACGCCTTTGGTAGTGCAAATCGAACTTTTGGAAGGAAGAAGAGGTGAGTGTGATAGTCGTAGCTCAAAGGGCGACGCGCTGTCCCTATATACGGGCCGAGCTGACCAGTACAGCGCCATCAGGCACTGCGGTATCGTAGCACTGCCTTGGATCATGTTGTCGTTTAAACTTGACGATTCTCGCATCGTTGGTAGGGATGGAGGAAAAGTGGGATGCAATTTGGGTCCCTAGGGGACCTTTTTGAGATGCGCTCACCCTAGCTCACCTCGGCCGGGTGAGCCGGGGTGAGTGCACGTGACGCTGCTCACCCAAAAAGCGGCGAGCTCACTTGCTAGAATGGATCAGGGCGAGGGGCCTGCCCACGTACATATTCGGGTTAAAAAACTCTTTGATAATTGTTAAAATGAATGTCAAAGATCAATTTAATTAAAGAAATAAACATACTTGTTTTATTGAAATATAAATAAACGAACTTCTTTTATTATTATTAAGAAGGTTTAAAAAGAAACTTTATATTACGAATTTTTCGACGTGTTTAATTCAAAAAGAAATTTAATTATTTTTACATCGTTTTTATAAAATATTCTGTTGTCTTATTTCGTCTTTACTTCTTACTGCCTGTCTTCAATGCTCAACCAGATTCGATTTTTATAGGTACACAGAAGGATTCATTCCAAAGTAGAAGGACAATCTTACCACAGCCTCCGTGAACGAAATATCAAAATGCGTCAGTTGCGAAGTTATAAAGAATGCAGCTAATTCTAACGCCTGATCGTCGATCCACTGAATTGTGCCTCCAGGTCCGTCGCTCGTGTGACGCCCTCAACAGCCTGATGGTCTTGACCGCCGACAGGAGAACCACACTGCGGGCATTGAGATGTCTGCATCGGCATGCCGCAATCTCCAATCGTGAAAGGATGCCCGTTTGCGCAGTAATACCAGTGTCCTGTACCACGGAAATCTCGCGACATCGCTGCGTACACGGCTGCCTTTTCTTCGTTACTCACCGGTGCGTAGAAGGTCGAATCCCGCAGCATCTTCTCCACATCCCCAACTTCAGCCAACATGCCGGCGGTTTGGCCAGGATAAGCTGTGCAAACATTTTTGGCTCTCTGGAGATGTGCTCTCGCCTGGATGAGAAGTTCAGGAGTGTCTGATTCCACTTCCGAGCGACCACGTTCGAGAGCAACGAAACGAGCCCAATACAGTAGCCCTTCAACCGCGTTCGCTGGCTGCTGTCTTACCTGAGATTCTTCGACTAGAGCCTCGCAATCTTTTCTGTTACTGATTAAGTTGACGTGAAGGTTTCCTCGTCCCGAAGTCAGGAATTCGACGAGAATGGCGTAGTCGCATCGGAGTAGCAGGACTGTTGCCAAGAGACGATTTCGTACTTGAAGAACATTTGGTCCGCAGAAAATCTCAGTATTCACTCCGCGATGTCTGCGCGCATCCTGCACAAGGTCGTGGATGCGGCTGAGAGGTTGTTCCGCTTCGTCGACTTTTTTGAGGTATTGCTTTACCTCTTTCCGAAACTTCAAGATGCTCTTGAATCTTGCATCTGATCTGGCCCTCCACCCCGCCTTCTCGAAGCTCTGTCTCTTCCCGTTCCATTCTGGCAGCCAAAGGAACAAATTGCATGTTTGCCCATACAATAAACTTTTTTGTTGCCTCGTCAATCCACGCTCGTCGAACTATGCGGCCATATCTATTGATATTTCGAAGAGGGTAGCGACACATCGGGCAGTTCTTTAACTCGGCGATAGAGAATGGTTCCGAGCTAGACTTTAGCCCCACAATCGAACCTGCGCCATCTGGTTCGTCAGAGAAAGTGTAATAATCCGAGATACTCATGTGACCGTCCATGCTTTCCAGAGTGAGAATGTGGCCACATGATGGTATAATGCAAGGGCTTTCGTCGAGATCAATCTCAGCATAGCTGGATCCCATGATGTAATCAACCATCATCTCCTTGATCGGCGTATCTGCGCACTCCTGGCAGTGCTGAACACCTGGACAAACCTCCCCACAGACAGACGGACATCGATGGCCACAGCTCAGAATCTCCGAGCAACGTTTCGAGCAAGGCAGGAGGTCGCAAGGCACCGCGCATGGCATCTGGCATTTCCCACGATGTGGACAAGACCAAGAGCAGTCTTCAACACAGGGCATACAAGGCTCTTGGCACTTTTTACTGCAGCGTGAGTGACTGCAGCGGACCTCACATGGTTGATTGCAAAGCGGACATGGACCGTCGCCGTGGCAGGTACCCAAACATGCGTGACTACATGTCGTATACGGTCTACTGCATTGCGCCGTACAAATACCGTGGGCTCTCTGGGAGATCTGACCATCGGCCTTTGGATTACAGACTTTGCAAGCGTGCTTGCAGTCATGTCCACAGGCGAGGGCGGCTCCACATGTGGCAGGACATGGGTAATCATCCTGAAGCGGAAGGTCACAGCAACGAACCTTTACTCTGTGCTTGCAATTTGGCATGACCATTTCGACTTTGACTTGGCACGATACAGTTTCTGGAGCTTGCGCTTTGTAACACTCCAACCATTTCCGTATGTGTCCACAAGGCAGGACGATGTTTGGAATCTGGACTGGACATTCCGCCTCGCATGGATCTCCGCACGGTCTTGGGCACGGGTGCTCACAGCCTTTCTTGATCCTCTGGCAGCGCTCAAGGCACCGGACGGCGTTGTGTAGCGAATCGGCATGACACTTGTTGATGCAAGCGTGTCCGCAACGTAGCCTCGAAGTACACTTCTTGTCGCAGCCACCCTCCGGCGAGAGGAGAGAGAAATCATCGGCTTTTGATACCTCGATTGAGGTCTCCTTGTGCCGGGGACAGCAGAGCGCTAGGGTTTGACCTATGTTTTCGTCTCTCTCTAGGATGGAGATGACGTTGGTCCACATGGGAACAGAACTAGCGGTCTGAGCATTGCCGATGATATACATGCCGTGGCGAGCGCGACTTAACAAGACGTTAATGCGATTCGAAGTTTTCAAAAATCCACATTTTCTCTCGTCGTTGCTCCGTACCAGTGAGATGACAATCACTTTCGCTTCTTCCCCCTGGAAATTATCAACAGTCGCGACCCTTAATGCATTGAGTAGGGTTGTCTTCTGCACATTGACTTCGCTCTCTGTTGTAGCCTCCGGGCTGCCATCTTTCAGGCCCAAGGTCTCCAAATCTTGGAGATCTCGATCGCCGACCACAATCTCGAAAGAAGACCTTAGCCGCTGCTTGATCTTCTGCAACTGTCCCAAGTATGGAGTCAAAACTGCAATATCATCTTTTTCATAAGTTCCTTGGCGTACAAGGTGGGAAACCAAAGCGGCGACCATCTCTACTTCAAAAGAGTTAGTCTTCGAGAATGAGATCATTTGAACTGATGACGATGAGTCTTCCTTCTCTTGATGGTTGAGCCAGAAGAGGCGCTTCCGCAATCCATCTACCTCGGGATAATCTAATACCGAAGCGTAATCTTGTAGCTCGGGATACAGCGTGGTTCTAACAAGCTCTGCAATCGATGGGTGCATTCGGCGCTGCACCTTCAGTGAACTGAATGAGATTTTCGAGTAGCCGAGCTGAGATTTAACAAGTCGCTTGAAAAGGGAGATGTCCAAAGAGAATTTCCCGCCCCTGAGGTGATCATGTTGAAGGTCGTAGTTGTTGATCTGGGGTCGAAGCTACTCATGATCTCCAATAAGAATAGCATGTTCGACTGAAGGCAAAAGCGCGGTGAGCGTGTGTGCCTCCAAGACCTCACCTGCCTCTTCACACATCATGACTTTTGCTCGCACACGTTTAAGAACCTCCAGATTCCTTGCCAAGCCTGTGGTTGTGACGCCGATGACGTGCGCCCGTAGAAGACATCGAAGATTCAATTCCTGGTAGCACTTCTCGAGTTCATCTTTGATATCGCGATAGGTTTCAAGAACGTGAAGTAGAAGGCCGTTCAGCTGAGCTGCGCGTTGCTGGACCCAATACTTATGGATTGATTCCCGCTCAGAGGCAGACATCTTCAGGAGAGAGACGTTTGAAAGCTCCGTAACTGGACGGTTCGAGCAAAGACGCTTAGCTGCTCCTCTAAGCCAGCTTTTAACAACACTGTACTTCCTATCGCGCACTGTCCGAAATCCATCTTCATCAAATCCCATCCCAAATAGTTGTTCGAAGTGCCTGGACGAGTCTTGTCTTTCCAGATAAGCTTTGATGTTTCTCCACGAGGTTGGATCCTTCAGTCCTTGTAAAATTTCCTCGATTTGTGATAGCTCGCTGTCCAATTTCGTATGGAGTTGCCACTTCTCGTAACCTTCGGTTTTCGTCTGCCCGACTTGCTGGGAAACATGGCGGAGATTCAAGTCTTGGAGAAGTTCGGATTTAGACCGCGAGCCTAAACGGATCAGCTGCTCAACCCCGTCCTTTACTAGATGCTCGAGAAGTTGATCGAGTGCGTGGTTCGTATAGCATACACAAACAACAGGACCAAGATTAGCTGCCTTACGGTTTTTCAATAAAGTCTTGATGATTGCTACGCCTGTGTAGCTTTTCCCGGTACCTGGCGGTCCTTGGATGAGCGCAAGGCAGCGGCTCAGAGCATTAACAGTGGAGATCTGCTGCGCGTCGTCGAGTATGAATTTGCTACGTAGCATCTGGTAGTCGAACTGCTTTCCAGGCTTAAGTTTCAGAGGTTCTCCTCCAGTTAAAGGGTTCAGACTGAAGGCGAAGCCGCGTCCCCGTGAGTAAGCGGGGGGTGGGATATCCGCAACCCCCGGATCTTGCGTCACTGGAGCAATGAATTCGGAAAAAGGAAGATCGAGAGTGCGGCTCATCTGCTGGAGCGCCTGCAGCGTTGGTCGAAAAGAAGGCAACAGAATTCCGGGAAACTCAACAAGAGATTGTCTTAGATTGCCAGCCTTTCCGAGGTGGTTGTTGATCCAGGTGACGTCGTCCATATTGTCTTCCACCATGCTAAGCATCACAGTTGCTCGATCTGCGTGCTTAAAAAGACTTGGTTGTTCGACCGCTCTTCCAGGGTCTGTATTGAGGCCGGTCGAAGGAGTTGCAAGTCCTTCTTCTGTATTATTTCGCTTCTTGGGCGGAGGCGTCGGAACTGGGTCGCACACAGAGAAGAACATGGTGTGACCTGTAGAAGAGACAAGGCAGAGCAACGCATCAATTTGCAGCTGTTTGCTGCTTTTCCACCATTCCTCTCGCTGTGCAGCACCCTTTTTACGAAGTGCAGGAGGCTGTTCGAACTCTGCTACAATCTGAAGACCTTTTCTTCTGTCGAATGCCAATCGCAGTAGATGAACTTTATGATAAGTGATGTTTCGGGCGCCATTGTTTGGTTTTGACTGGATAGTTGAGGGATCAATGAGCCTCTCAAGTTCTAAATGGACCGCATCTCTGAGTTGGCCAATTGTATCTTCTCGGAGAAGCCGAAATTGCCTGTCGAGTAAACCTTCCAGACCGGGAAGATGGTTTCTGGTGGGATCATTTGAAGGTAGATACTCTAGCCGATGGGATTGAATCTCTTCAGCGGTTGGCAGGATCTTAATGTCGCGAATGTTCTCATGATCGTTATCATGTCGTGGGCCCTGTTCGGATAACATGCCGGGCAGGTCCTGGCCCAACTCGAAGACAGCTCGATGGTTCTGTAGCTTGTTTGATCGATTTTCGGACGATGCCATCGAAGTACCAAGACCAAGACGATGTCGAATTCTGGCAAGGCTTCGCCGCACGGAATACAGAGGCAAGTGTTCCGGAATACAGGCCGAGATAGTGTCCGCAATCGGCGTGAAATCCGCGATGACCTGGGCGCTTTGATTCAAGTCCACGATCCGCTGCAGCACGGCCGAACTCGCCGTCAACGCAATCGGAGACAACTCATCATCTTTGAGGGATTCCTCTAAAGCAAGAGTAGTGAGAGCAGCTGCTGTGACTTTGAAAAGGTCAACTGCACGACGGCCATTCGGGCCAAAGAGAAATGTGCAGATGGTGTCGAGTGGAGTCTCTAAAATCAGAGATGACAGGACATCCGGGTGGGAAATGGTTTGGAAGAATGGAAGAGTTCTCTCTTTGAAAATACGAATCGTCATCTCTTCTATTGGACAATCAACCGCCAGATCTGCCAGGGCCTTGATCATCGCAATCCCCTCTTCCGTTGCCAGCTTCGTGATGATTTGCTGACGCGTTTCGGTATGTTCTTGGTTCATGAGATCCCATCCCATTTGGAAGAACTTCCCAGTATCTATGCCTAGGGACCGCGAGTAGGTATTGCGTTTTGGCATGAGGTAAGTCCATTCGCGAAAGCTAGACTCGATACCGGACCGTTCCCGAGGCCTAGGAATGGCCTGTGGTAGTACATTGGTACCATTTTTTCCCATGCCCGTTTCATGCAAGAATTTGCATTGCTTCCCTCTGGAGCATCCTTTAGGTGTCAGGTAGAAGGGGCAGGGTCCCGGCGATGCTCTGGAGGTCGGTTCATGGCTGTATTTGCATCTATTGCCGCGTGTACATTCGCCGCGAGCAAAATCGAAACAAGGCTTCTTGCTAGATATGCCTGGTTAGTCAAATTGTGTTCGTCTGGAGATCTAACCAAGGGACTCTGCACTTACGCGTTACGGTCAGGCATATCCTGAAGGTGCTAATAACACCTGGGGAAAGGAATAGCTGCAAGCCTTACGGCGAAGCGGACGGGAGGCAGTGACCGGAAATAGTACTGTAGTTGGCAGTGTTTTGGTAGCGGAATAGACTCTTCTAAGGCCAGTGCTTTGCTAACGTTGAATAGGAGAAGATTCCCTTCACTTAAAGAACATAGGCTGTAGTGGAATCGACATCCGCTAAAGGTCCGAGACCGGACAACACAATTGCATAATGACTATGGTGAAGCAGAAGTTGGGAAGAGATAAGACAAGATCTTTTGATAACAAAATCCATAGAAAGCCGCGCTCTCTTTGGCTCAATTTTACTTCTGGACTTGCCCGAGACATAGTTCTTTGGACAAATTCAAGAGAAGGGTCCATTAAACAAGCATCTGCGCCGACGCTGTGTAACTGAAGGTAGCCTTGTGGTTAGGTCCGGTGGAAGATTTCGTTAAGCCTTGGACCACCTATGCGAAACCATAGAGGCCTTGACTGTAACAGTAATGACCCTGGCTTGCTAAGACCTCTCCCAGAACCAGAGATACGAATCTGGTGAAATGCTCTATCCTGCACTGAGTGAGGGTGAGTTCATTGGCCAAGAATCTTCAGTACTTTATGCAAGGCGTTTCTCTGTGCTATCTCCGATGTTCTATTTGTGGCTCGTTGCATCAGTCCCCACCTTTTCCTAAAGTATCACTCCAGCCAATACACATTTACTGTTTCTCTGTCCTTCCAGTTACATCTTACGATTATAATGCTGCAACTGTCTTTGATTTCTACTGTTCTCCTTAACTTCCGCTTCTACGTAAAGGAAGCTGTCGATCCGAAACGCGATGTAAATCCACTCTTGATTTTCGAAAGTCGGCACAATCCGCAAAGCAAGGGAAAGGGAAAATGATGGAGATTCGGCATGATCAACAGACGAGATTGACAAGTTTTTCTACTCTTGGACAAGAGGGTGGTATTCACTGAGTTGTGAACAGATTTCAAAAGAACGGATCGGTGATGATTGGATCAGCTCTTAAGCGATTCGTTCGTTGTACAATATGCAACATGTGATGAATATGGTTACCTCAATTTGCGGTTCGAGGCTATTCTGCAGAAGCGGATTATTCCGGACTGGGTAATGACGATCGGGCGTCATTATCTCACGAAGTTATTATCCGCAAGATTTTTCTGCGGATGCAGAATTCTGGAGCCGGAGCTTATGCATGATTATGCGTGCAGAAATGTTCACCGTCACAGGAAGCCGCGGTCTTTGCAGAGCCTTATTACGACTTAATCACATGTAAGATTTCTTCATCTAAAGGGTGCTGCAAAATGCATATGATGCATGATGGAACTTGATGGAAAGGAAGCCACTGGCTCGATTAATGGAACCGGGTCAGACAAGATTGAACCAATCATCTGCTTCATGGGTATTGTGATTGACGCTGCGTAACTCGAGTATTGCAACGTATAGTGGAGCCATTTCACTGATGGGAACAGTATTAAAGAGTGTTCTTGTCTCCTAACATATTCAGCGACCAGATATGGCGAGGTGCAGATTTTGTTATGGGCGATGGTGATCTCAGTTGGAAGGCATCTCTTTTGCTTTATGCAAACGTTTCCTTTCATCTATGTGTATTACGTGGTTGATTCATAGCAAACTGCCTAGCTCCTATTTAAATGTCGTTGCTCTTTTGTTACCTCATCCCTATCATGTGATTGCTGTTTCGTTATCACGGACTTTCTTGTCTTCAAATTGTACTATCCTTTCTCTTCATGTCTCTATTATACTCAGAGTCTAACTCGTCGGATCAGGATTCCTCATCTAAGTCTCCTGGCAGGTACCTTCATTTGTTGTTAGTTTGCGTTACGAATGACCTGCTAATAGCACGGCCAACCAGACGACCTGTCAGAAAGTGAAAGCGTAATGGATCCTGAGAATGGCAATCCCGCCCAAGCATTGGAAACATCTTCATCTCTTGAAGGCCTCCAGAGCGATGAGCAGCGGAACGTACTTAACACAGTTGGTCAGCTCCGTAAATGTGGTCTTGAGAGCATGCTGTCTCTTCCTCAACTTGTTGTTTGCGGTGATCAATCCGCCGGCAAAAGCTCTGTCCTCGAGGCTCTCACGGAAATTCCTTTCCCGAGAAATGACAACCTCTGTACGTGATTCGCCACAGAAATAATATTACCCCGTGCAACAAGTGATGCGATCACCATCAAAGTGATCCCAGATAATGAAAGGCCTGCTGGAAAACAAGTTCCCATCAAAGCTTTCAAGGAATCTATTTCGGATTTCGAAGATCTTCCTTACTTGATGGATAAGGCAACGACTCTTATGGGAATCAACAATACTAGTCCCAAATCTCGGGCCTTTGCGAAAGATGTCCTAAGCATCGAAATCGAAGGCCCTTCCCGACCTCAACTCACACTCGTCGATCTTCCTGGGCTTGTTCAGACCCAAACCAAGGGAGTGACCGAAGAAGACGTTCAGCTTGTCACAGAGATCACCGATCAATACATCTCTCAGCCTCGTACAATTTGCCTGGCCGTGGTCTCTGCGACTAATGACTACGCCAATCAAGGTATCCTGAAGAAGGTCAGGAAGGTTGACCCGGAAGGAGATCGTACACTCGGTATCATCACAAAACCCGATCGAATACCTTCCGGCTCTGGGAGTGAGCAATCTTATATCAGTCTGGCACGTAATGAGGACGTATTCTTCAAGTTGGGCTGGCATGTACTCAAGAACCGAAGCTATGAAGAAGGTTCTCCTTTGAGCAACGCAATCAATCCGAGGACCCACTACTTCCAAAAATCGAATTTTGCCACGCTTTCAAAAGAGTGCGTCGGTATCACGTCTTTACGGGACCGTCTAAGCCAGCTGCTGTTCGGTCATGTCAAGCAGGAGCTTCCTAAGCTACGAAAGGATCTCGAAGAAGCACTGACAGACTCAGAACTCTAGTTGGGAGCGATGGGCAATCGAAGAGCTACGCCGCAGGAGTGCAAAGCCTTCATGGTGCAGCTCAGTCTTGACTTTTATGAGATTGGCAAAGCAGCAGTTAATGGGCACTATGAAGGAAAATACTTTGTTGACAACACCGGCCAGATATTCTCACCAAAATCATCCGCGACAATACGCAGGAGGGTTGCTTCAACCTGAAGCTTCGGGCTGCTGAGCGTATCAAGGTCATTATCAAGTCTAATCCCACACCTTCCACGGGTGCGTTTACAACGAGAGACCGGACACGAATACATATAGCCTCACATCTCAGCATATTCTCTCGGCCGTGCTCATGCTTGGGGGACACCCAGGATACAGTATATTGGCTTCGGCAGCGGTTGAGGGATATCCTCTAGAACTTCTACTTGATAAAACCCCATTAAATCCCAAGCTGCGAATCATCAACCCAGTGACTCCCACCCGCACACCTATACCCACCACCCTGTTTGATCCACCTAAAGCCTGCAACACAAACATCCATCTGTCTCAGTCTACTCTTAGCAAGTTCCTCCTTCTTTCTCATCTTTTCCTCCTCTTGCTTCCTTCTCTCCAACTCCCGGTGCATACGCTCCCTCTCGGCTTTCGCTTTCATCTCCCGAATCCGAGCCTCTTCACATATGCGTAAGAGCTCGAGAGCTTCTGCCTCGTTCTTAGCTTGAACATTTTGTAATTCTGCTGCTTCTTGCTTGGCTTCTTTCTCTGCTTCTTCAGCGAGAAGGCGGGCTTCTTCTTGCTTCTGTATCTTGTGCGCGGCCCGTCGAATTTGAAGTTCAGCCTCCCTTTTATCCTTTTGAAGCTGTTGCCAAACGGCGTCGGATACCCCTACATCACGACCTTCATCTGGGGTTTCCAGAGCTTCTGGTGATTTCCGGGTTTCGTCGTCCTCTGCGGTCTTCGATGCTGTCGATGTGCCAGTGCTGATTCGAGGGACTGATTGGGAATCATCCAGTGATTGAATTGACTCCGCAAACAAGGGTCGCGACGAAGGAGTAACTTTGGTTCTTGCACAGCGCTCGGCTAGCATGCTGTGGATGCAGTTGAGAGCAGTGCTAGCTGGTAGTAGAAGCTGGTTGACTTTTGTGGTGTTGCTTTGATACACAGCTCGTACCATGCCCTTCGCCAGCGTCTGAACATCTCTCGCATTTCCCCAAGAAGGAAGTCTCGACATTTCTGCGATCGATTCCAGAAGCTCTTGATATATGGTTGGGTCTTGCATCGAAGGAAAGGCGATCTGGCTTTGCTTGAGCTTGTCCTCCAGCAGCTGAAGACAGTGTGCTGGACTCAAAGACGGAAACGAGATCTCATCCGCAAAACGACTGCTTAGCCCCTCATTCACACGCAGGAGATTGTTCATGTCGTTATCATAACCCGCAAGAATAATGACCAGTTTTCCAACGAATTTGGCTTTGGTGATATTGTCGACCAATTCGTCTATCGCTTCTTGCGCGAAATGGCCCTGACCAAGTCGGTAGGCTTCGTCTACGAAGAGAACTTTGCCTAAGCCGCGCTCGAGTTGCTTTATAGTCTTTGGCCCGGTTTGTCCAATTTATTGGCCAATGAGGTCAGTGGCAGAGCATTCGACTACTTCAACCTGGGAAAGGAAACCAAGGTCGTAGTAAACTTGGCCGAATTTTCGAGCTGTGGTCGTTTTCCCCGTCCCTAGTGCACAGGATTAGAATGTTCAAAACAGAGTGCGGGAAAGGTTTTTCGATTACCAGGCGGCCCTTTGAATATGAAGTTCATGGGTATTTGTCCACGAGGCTCAAGGCCTTGGGCGCGCATCCCTTTGGCGACTTTCAAAAATCCATCCAATTTTGCGATTATACCTTCGCAGCCGATGACACCTTTGAAGAGCTCTTGGAGATTGGTTTCGGCGCCAGATGCTCGATCAAAGTCGGTGTCAAAGTCCTGCGGTTCGAATATGAAATCGATGGATCTCTGTGCTGCCGATAACGCAGACTGTCGAGCCTGGTAGTTTGCTTTAGCTTTCGAGATGAGATTCTCCACGTCACCACCATTGCCAAAATTCAATCCATTTCGGAGACGGCTTAGTACGTCGATGGCGGTAGATACCGCTTGCTGAGTTGCTCCCAGGTCCTGGTTCGTGAGCTTAAGTTGGAGAATCTCCTGCAATTCGGAATCGCTGAAATCCTCGAACCGGAAAGCATCCGAGAGCTGGAATCGTCGAGTGAGACCGGGGTTGACATTTTGAAACATATCCACCATTTGCGCTTCGTATCCAAGGAGTAATACGCAACGGTCGTCGCCAGGCACACTTTGGACATCAGCAACGATCGTATCGATTACGGCGGTCTTGTATATATCGGTGCCGCTTCCACTTCCTGAGCCGGAACCTGGGTAGAGCATATAGGCCTCATCGATAATTAGAACCTTCCCAACGGTCGTTGCGAGGATGGCTTTAGTATTGGATTCCGATTGCCCAATCACATTACCAATGAAATCGGATGGATTCTTAACAACGACTTGGACATTCATAATTAGCAGACATAAAGTTTTGATGCCGGGCGTGAACTGACCTTCACCATTGCTCAGCATTCCAATATCTGTCAGAATTCGGCCGTATAGTTTGGCAACGGTTGTCTTTCCAGTACCTGGAGGGCCAAGGAAGACGCGGTTGAGAGACACGTCGATCAGCTTCTTTTCGTTCAACTCTCTCTTGTAATTTGTCTTAATGAGATCAATCATGAAGCTCACGGAATCCTTGACAGACTTCAGGCCGGTGAGCTGTTGAAGCTGTGTCCACGCATCGCAGATACGAATTGCCTTCGATGGATCCGGGCCAATGAGATCCTCCTTCGTAATATGGTAGTCGTCTGGGCTGAGCCCTTCCTTCCGCTGTCTAGTTAGACGATCTGATTGCTGCTCTCTCATTCGGGCAAACATGTTCTCCAATGCTCGGGCATTCCCAAAACCATCCCGACCTCTGCCTCTTCCCAATCTGCGGACAGCAATTCGCATGTATAGTCCATCGACTCCGTCCTCAATGTCTATTCTAGACTTGTAATATTGGTTCATCTGGAATTGTAACATCCTCAAGAGCTCGGCGTCGGTATAATCCTCGAAATGGAGAGTGTATGGAATGCGACTGGACAATCCCGGGTTGTGTTCGAAAAATTTCTCCATCTGCTTCCGATAGCCAGCGAACACGAAAATTATCTTTCCAGTGAGGCTCTCAATTTCGGCGAGCAAGTAATCAAGAACTTTCTTGCCACCGTAGTTGTGTCCCTCGGTGAGTTGATATGCTTCGTCGATGAAATATACACCGCCTTCTGAATTCCCGAGTTGCTCTAGTTGATTTTTGACTTCAGCGACACCCCCATGGGCAAGATGTGAGCCGGTGGTCTCGATGAATCCATCCCCGGAAAGGACTTGGATGGTCGTCAAAACTTTCGCATAGTGCCTGGCCACAGTTGTTTTGCCTTTGCATGGTTAGAACGGTGATTGAAGGATTGAATGTAGAAAATACCTGTGCCTGGATTACCCAGCAATACGAGTCCCAAACGTTCCTTCCTAAGATCGGTGCCTTGTCGGATGGACGTTTCGACCTTAGCCTTGATTCTCAAAACCTGGGTTTTGACATCTTCTAGACCTATCATCTCCATAATCTTATCGATCGCAGGATTGTTCGCATTTTCTTGGTCCTTCTGGCGCTGCCACTCTGTCTTAGAGGGGGACTCATTATGCTCCACCGCAGTCTTGATGTGTTCTCGAAGCTTTGAATGCTGACCCGGAGTGGATGTCGCTGGTCCCCGTGAGGTTTGTGAGGGTTTCTTGAGAGGTAGGTTCCTGGGATTTTGATGGTCGTCGTTATAAATGCCTGATTGATCTTCCTGGTGGAAATTCTGTGTCTTATTCGCCCGCTCCTTGGCTGCTGCAAGATCCATTCGCTTTTGTGCAAGGATAGCCTTTTGCTCCGAATCCAGGCGTGCATTCTTCATGTTTTGAGTAATCTGTTCTATTTCATCCTCTATCTTTGCGACTTCTTTGAGATGGTTTTGGGTCTTCTCGTCCCGTATCAGCTTTTCTTCGAGAGCTCTTTGGGTTCTCTTCACTGTTTCCTTTCTATCGCGTTCGCATTTGGAACATGCTGGTGGAGCACCGGCGTGACACTGCCATGCTTGATTGTGGCCATTAGAGCACTTCTGGGTCAAAACGGCTCCACAAAGAACTTTAGAGTGATCTAAGAGCTGGTGGCAGCTGCTGGTGCATTTATGCAGGCCACATTTCAGCATCACGCCACTTGAGCAATAAGTCAGAGGTTGTAATTTGACGGGAGAGATCACTACCAAACTTGCCATGGTTCGAATTCTACAGCACAACTGCGCAAGATCAACGCAAATTATGCATGTGTGCATGAAATTTGCGAAAAACAGAGCGGATATTGTTATACTACAAGAATCGTGAGTGAAAGACGAAAACATAACAATTTCGCATTCGTCGTTTTGTGAGGACGCACCTCACCGGCTATGAACGATGCGTGCCTGCGAGGCTAGCCCGCGAGGTTAGGCCGAAGGGGCTAACGGGTGAATAGGGGTAGCGGCTTGGCAGAAGATGAAAACTCTGCGAGCCCTCGCTTTCGTTCCTTAGCAATTAGTTCTACCATCAATAGGGTGCTACCTTATTATCTTCTACTACGCAGTTCCACGTAAAGAGGCCTCGCCGCCTCACAGTTCTAATTGCTCCATTCGCACGGAGCTGCCCAGTAAGAGATGTCGGACACGCAGCGACTCACCAGAAGTCGCACGGTCGAAAGGAGCGGTAACTCCTCTCACACTGAGAATTCGTCGTCCCATCAGGACAGGCCTGAGGACCACGCATCCGAACACGCAGGTGAGGAGTCCGAGCCGCGAGAACCTAATGAACAGACAGATCATACCTCTCGGCGATCGGCAAGCGAAGTACGCAAGCAGTTAAAGGACCTGGAGGCGCAGAACGTACTGCTTGCCTTGCAACTTCGCGTATCGGAACTCGAGCGAGAGACCCGATCAACCTCTGGTCATCGACGTCAACATAGTGATGATCACTATCGAAGCGATGCACGCAAGCGTGCTAATCGACCTCGCGAGCCTACAGAGCAGAGCGTCACGAACTACGACTCCTTGATGTCATGGCTGCGAGACTGCGAAGACTTCATAGCCGCGGCGTCATCTGATTTCACCACGGAACAAGAGAAGCTGCGATGGTCTGCGTCATACTTGTCAGAGAAACCTCGCAACCAGTGGCGAGACCATGTGACGAGCATGCGCAATCGTGGTGAGGAACCCGACTGGAAGTACTACACTGAATACTTGCGTGCTAGACTTAGCAATCCTGAAATTCGCAACTTTCAAACAGAACGTCGACTCGAAGCGGCGAAGCAGCGAGCCGACCAAAGCGTCGCGGATTTCGAACAGTACCTCACCAGGCTGTACGCAGACCTGGACTACCATATATCCGACGAGACTCGCATGATGTACTTGCGAATGAAGGTTAACGAAACCATCATGAACGAGTCCCTTCGCCACCCCTACCAATTATGCCGGCCTGCTAAAGCATCTTATAGGCATTGACTTGCATCTGCGAGGCACTGGCGCATTGCCGAAGCTACATTCGCAGCAAAGTGAGAGTGCAGCGCCTCAGAAGAGTTCCCGATCCTCGCACGGGAAGGCGAAGCCTGCCGCTGCAACAGAGGATTCGAAGTTCTCTGCTTCGGGCACGCAGCCTAAAGGCGGTGCGACACCCAAGTTCAGTGGGTCCAAGCAAGGTGCTGCTCCATCCAACCTTACGTGCTGGTCATGCAAGGAGCTGGGACACAAGGCCGATAATCCGGTGTGTCCCAACTACGCATCCAGGCAAGAGGCTCGCAACCATGGCGAAGGGGCGGGAAAAGAGAAAGCCTGATGTTCGCCGCCGGATCATTAGGTATAACTACGAAAAGGCGATTGCCACGTGCACTGATGGTATCAGTACTGGCAAATGCCCCTGGGGGGGTGCGCGAAGCTCACTGTCTTATTGACTCTGGGGCCGAGCGAAACTTTATATCGCAATCGTGGGTAAAAGAGCACGAGTTACCGGAGGACCATGCGACCCTGGAACAGATTCAGGCGGTCGATGGCCGTCGAATTCCCTGCTATGGTACGCATCAGATCGGTATCGAGTTGACCGATCACGAGGAAGTTCGCAAGAGCTGGAACACTGACGTCAACGCCGCCGCTGCTGGTTTTTTCCACCGGACGGCATTGCAAGCGGCTGCTGAACGAGGGCACCTTGAGGTGATGGAGAGCCTGCTGGCGGCAGACGCCGACGTTAACGCCGCTGCTGCTGATCATGGTGGCCGGACGGCATTGTAGGCGGCCGCTGAGCATGAGGCTGTGATGATGGTTCTACGAGTGGCTGCAGGGCCTCAATAATGCTACCTACCGCCCCACTCATCGCCATGATGTGTAATCACTTTATATATTGTCTTACCAAATTCTTTTAGTTTCTAGAAGATGTGTCAAAGATGACAATACAATGTTTCTCTGCATTCTTTGACTTTCTTTCTGAATATTTTTGTAAGACAATGGCCGATTTGGTGCCTTCGCAGACAATTGATTGTACTCATGTGCAGCGATTCCACCTGACCATGCTCCTCGAAACGAAGGTACAGCTGCAGTATTCAGTAGTGCTCACTTAGCGAGGATTCGAGGTATCTACTCATCTCCTGTTTCCCTATGACCTTTGTACGAATTGAGTGTCGGTCGTTGACTATCAGGGAAAATGCGATGAACGTATTTCTGTAGCGCAGGGCTTTGTTGGAATTTGAGGTGTGATATGGTTGGTATTAGCGTATGCAGAAAGCTTTCGAATCCTTGGCATTTATAGACATTTCGACATTTCAACCCCCTCACGCCCTCAACATCTATTATCGCATCAGAACAACAGCAAACAGGTGAAAATGAATTTGTTCAGACTTCTTCGCTTATACTGACGTGTTTTCAGCAGCTCAGCAGCTATGACCGGCCCTCTAGCTCCTGCCCTTCGCTCCAAAATATTATGGCTTCTGCTACTTCACTGGTGCCTCAAAGCTATCGCCGAAGAGGTTCACTGTCACTTCGATACCGTCTATAGATTTCAGGCGAATCTATTCATGTATGGCTCTCCGTTCAGACCTCAATTTCGACCCAAAGGCGCCCCTCGAAAGGTCTTTCCGGCCGCTGAAGACTCCCTAATTACATATCTGGAGCAACAGCCATGGGCTATGCAGAAAGAGATGGTGTGGTTTCTATGGGAAGAGTGGGGTTTATACGTGCATCAGTCCATGATATCGAGGATTCTGAAGAGAAGGCGCTGGAGCAATAAAAAGGGGCAGCGTGTGGGCATCAGACAGAACGATGAGCTGCGATTAAACTGGGTTGCCGACCTGTTGCAGCTGACGGCTGAGCAGCTTGTCTTCGTTGACGAGACTCTCTTCAACGAGACTACGGGCCTATGCTCCCGTTGGTCAATCAGCTCGCTATCAAGCCTCTAGAACGAGAGAGCATTGCTGGAGTGTTCTTCCGACCTATACGAAAGACGGATATCTATCCTGTACCGACATTCGTGAAGACTGGTTCAACGGCGAGGCTTTCTTCCGATGGCTAGCAGATGAATTGCTACCTCTATGCAGTCCCTTTCCGGCCCCGAGAAGTGTAATCATCATGAATAATGCGAGTGTTCATTGCAATAGTCGAATCGAAGAGCTCATCACCTCACACGGATGTCAGGTAAGCTGTTTGCCTCATTGAATTGGATGAAGATCTACCACTGATATGAATGTCAGGTGCGATATTTGCCTCCCTACTCGCCGGATTACAACCCCATAGAACTCGCCTTCAGCGTATTAAAGGCCTGAGTTCGTAGGCATTTTGACGAGATATGGCCCCATTTTGAAGGCACCTTTGGTGACTTTCTTCATCACGCTGTTGAACGAAGCGAATGTGATAGATATCCGAGGCAGCACTTCAAGCATTCAGGCTACATCTTTGAGGCAGATATCGGAGCTTTGGAACGAGAATTGGAGGTAGGAAATCAGGAATTTGATTCTATTTAACGACTCAGTTCTAATAGAGTCTTCCGGATGCTCTAGAGGGGGTGAGGGGGTCATCTAGAGGGGATGAGGGGGTCATCTAGAGGTAGATTTTGACTTCGACGTTGAGGAAATTCAAATAAAAACGGTTACAAGAACATCAGGAACGTCAACAAACAAAGAGGTCTGAATAGCTTCAATTTTGGGCAATTGGGGGGGCGGTGGGGTTGAATTTTCGAATTCCTCATACCAACGGATCACCGTGGGGCAGCGCGAAAATGAATGCCAAGGATTCTAAACCTTTCTGCACACGCTAATACACAAAGTCTGTACAGCTCAAATCTCTCTCCCCTTTCCCCCCTCTCTCTCTCCCCCCCTCTCTCTCTCCCTCCCTCATTCTCCCTCCCCCTCCCCCCCCCCCAAAAAAAACCAAACCAAAACCAAAACCCCCCCCTCTCTTCTCGTCTCAAAAATCCCAAACTCAAACCCTCACAAACAAGTTTTTCTCAAAAAAAAAAACACACAAAATCCCTCTCAGAATTCTGAAAACCTCTCGAACCAGAACCTTTCTTTCGCAAAACCCAGGATCACAGACATCAAACCCCGTCCCTGTGACTCTGACCTCACTGCCCGCTGTCCGCTGGTCGCATCCGTGAGTCAACTACATCCACTATATACCCACCCTCACGCACTCACGCTCCCAGCCACCCACTCCCAGCAGCATTTATAAAGTATTTTCCATTTTCCATTTTCCATTTTCCATTTTCCATTTTCCATTTTCCATTTTCCATTTTCCATTTTCCATTTTCCATTTTCCATTTTCCATTTTCCATTTTCCATTTTCCATTTTCCGTTTTCCGTTTTCCGTTTTCCAGTTTTTCAGTTTTCACTCATTCATTCACCCATCCATCCATCCATCCATCGCTTATATCAACACCAACAATCAATGGGGTATGGATTGCGGGGGGAAATAAACATGGACTCGGAGATTGTACTTTTTTTTTTTAAGGAATGGGGTTTTGGGGGTTTTTAGAGAGGGTTGAGGGGAAACTGAGGGAATTGAGACTGGTAAGTTGGGATTGAGGTTTGGGATTGAGGGGATGGAAGTGAAGGGAGGTTGGGTGGCTCTTTTTTTTTGTGTGTGTGAAAGAGTGGGATTTTGCCGGCGGGGTTTTGGATGTGGAGAGAGAGAAAGAGAGAGGCGCTGTTTTGGTAGGTAGGTAGGTAGGAGGAAAGGGGTTTTTCTGATTGGGGTGTTCAGGGGAGAGAGGGGTGGGCGTCTGTAGTGATCAGCAGCGGGGATGTAAGGGGGAAGGGGGAAGGCAGGACTGATGAATCGTTAGCAGAAACTGTATTTTTTTGAAAAAGAATCTTACCTTCATGAGAGAACTGAGCGGTTTACTTGTTCATAATATTTTTCTCTGAGGAAGTTTTCTGCGCTTCTGGTGAAGGTTTTTAAGAAGTTGGTTCTTAGGTCGTAGATGGAAAGAGGGAAAAAAGGAAAGTTCATTACTCAAGCTGTCTATCTACTACTACTGTGCTGGAAGTGGAAAGGAAATCGAATCGCTCGGGAAATCAATGCTGCCGCCGTCATGAAACAGGCCTCCACCGCGCCTTGAACACAGCCGCTGATGGAGAAACAGAAATGAAATCGCTAGGAAAACAGGCAGGAAAATCGACAAGAAGACTAAGTGAAGAAATAGCCCCGGCACCGCTCCGCCCCGCACAAGCACTTTGCAGGACGGTAGCTCTTCAGCCTCCCCGCCTCATCGGCCATCTCCTTCGTGATGACAGCCCTGTCATCTTCGTCTTTGCAGTCGAAGGTGAGCTCGGTGCTCGCGGGAATGTCCTCCTTGGCGAAGAAGGCGAGGTCGTAGATCTCCTGGTCCGTATGGTTGGTTGACGAAGTGTGAACCTGGAGGGAGTGGTTGATGAAGGGGGTTGGCTCGTCGACGTGCATTCCGTCACAAACGTACTTGCAGAGGACGAATTCTGGGTTGAACCAGACCTCGTTGCCCTCGGCGTCGTGTTCGATTGTTCATTTGCTCTCTTCGACTTGTTGGGCGTGCTATTTGATCTTATCGGGGTGAAGTCTGAGGAACTCTGCTTTGGTGATGGAATCTGGTTCCTGGAATTTATCAAAGTTCATCAAGTCTGAATTTCTCGTCTTGCCACGTCGATCGGACTTCTCGTTCGTAATTATCTCATCGCAGTAGATGTTGACAAATTGTTCTTTCTGCAAATCGGACAAACAGCGCAAGCCTAACAGCTGTCAGTGAATATTCATAGGTTGATCTGTAGAGAAGACGAGCTTACCCCATTCACGATTTGCAGTCTTGAACTTGAGCTTGAATTTACGACCATATTATACAACTCAATTCTTGCAGTTGTCGCCGCAATTGCAGCGCGCATTACACTCATAGATGTGGTTTCGACTCTTGAGAAAGATTGGGCGCAGGCAGGCTTTATCGTGTTTCCCTATGGAGTAAGGAAATCTTTTCGACCACTAGGCCCCAGGAGGGCTGGTGCGGCTCTGCGGCTCGTCCTGTGCTGCGACTCCGATAAGAGCCTCAACTTCTTGGTAGCAAAGCATTCAACGGTCAGAGATCATTCAGGCTCGGGCGCAGGTGCAAGTGCCAGTGCATCAAAGAACCGTCATATTCGCTTAGAGAAGATCGATCAAGAATTGCCATCGCATGCATGCATGTTGATGTTGAGAAATCAGTCCTCGAGAGTCTTTCATTCACCCTTCGTTCATACACAACTTGACCCTACACTCGGGCACGCAGATATCGAGACGTTCCTCTGAAGATTCTTGCGGTCAATCTTTTCTCTGACAATCATACTCCCTTCTTCGAGCCCGATCCTGAGAGCCAAAGCAAGAAACTACGCAAGTGCATCGAGTCCTCGTCATTCAACCCCTCTTGCAGCGCAAGAAAACCGAAGACGCCTCGCCTTCTCGTCTTTTCGTCCATTCAGTCTCCTTCTGCGTCTTGTTCTCATGCTCGCCGTTCTTCATGTAGGTCATGCCCTTCGCTCACATCCCGTCACCCTGCTCATGAATCTCGATGACATTCTCGGCATCTTCGATACCTTTCAGTTGCTCAATCAGTTGGCTGACTGTGATGATCATCGAAATCTGGTGCCTTGATCACTTGATGAGTTCATGCAAATCAACATTGCCACATTACCGTGTCGAAGGCTCGGCAAAATCGATTGTAGTGCGTGCGTCATCGGGAGGGGAGATGCAGGCAAAGCCGTTCAGGTCGGGGGTAACATAGTTTAGGCTGCTCCCCGGGGGAACGAAGTAAGTGGCTGCAGCGAAGAAGGGCGAGGATGGCAGATTCAGACATGAAAGGGGATAAGCATCTGCAAACGAGCCCACCGTAACTGGTCGCCTGAAGGCTGGTCCATAGCATAATCCTAAGCTAGAATGCAAGTTCGAAACCGATTGGTCCTTCTTGCACCCCTCATGTAATGATCTGGAGGCCAGGCATTTGGACCGCTCGGCCTGGGCACGCGGCGGTGGACCCTCCCTTTCACCCCCGGGTAACGACCTGGGGGCCAGGCATTTGGACCGCTCGGCCTGGGCGCACAGCGATGGACCCTTCCTTCCACCCCCGCGTAACGACCTGGGGACCAGGCATTTGGACCGCTTGATCCTGCGAGCGCGGCGATGGATTCCTTCTTCCACCCTCGGCTAACGATCTTTGGGCCAGGCATCTGGACCGCCCGGCCCGTCTGGGTGTGCATGTGTCTGGGGTGGATTGAGTAATGGTGTAAGACCTGGCGCTGTGATAGAAATGAAGAGTCTCGTTCGGCTCCAAGGACTGTCAAAACTCCATGCATCAAGACAGAAGGATCGAACCTGATATTTCATGTCGACGAGGCCACAGATCACCTGCGCAAAGACATTCTCTTCCTTGTCATTGACACCACACTTCGCCATATCGAGAACGTTCTTCGGAAAAGCATACTGAGGGCGATAAAAGTCGACATAAGAGAGTACAGATGCAACCATGAACATGTTCAGAAGGCGTTGACTGCTGCCCTTCCTCTGAGTCGCTGTGGAAAAGCTCTGACACGGACTACCTGCAGATACCACGTCAATGTCGCCCGCTTGTGCTACTAACTTCCCTCCTCGCTTCTCCATAGCTTGGCGAAGAAAGTCGTTGATGAATCCGTAGAACAATGTGGTATTACTCGATTCTTCCAGATTGGCTTCATGTGTGTGTATTGCCTCCTGGAAATAGTCGACCGCCCGTGTAAACCAGCTCGTTGAATTCCATGTGAATATCTCCGTCAACGACTTTATTCAATCATTGTAGCAATCCGGCTCATAACAAACCCGTCGGTCCTCAAGAGACTTTCTCAAGTAGCACAACGGGCTTCACGACTCATTCAATTGAAGAAATCCCCAATTCTCCGCGTGTCTTCTATCATTGAATAGGGAACTGTAAGGACTGCGTACACCAGAGTTCCACTTGAGTTGATCTCTGATAGGTTGCCAGAAACGGTCGACTTGAGTAGCTAATTGAAAGGTGGTGTTTTTACCCGCAGCCTTTCTGAAGGCTGAGGCTACGCGCGCCTTCCAAAAAGACCAAGCTTTGACCCAGGAGCCTTGGCTGGCAAACACGCTCTTGAAGGGAGGTCCTTTGGCCGTGGATCTCTTCCAAGGTTTAGTAGATTCCGCTCAGCGCTCTGGACCCTTCACTACAGACGAAGCAAGTACCAATCCCAAGTATGAAGGGAGGTGAAACCTCTGGATGATGAACCTCTTACGGACGAGATGCAGTTACCAGTTGACGAGTGCAAAAAGATATTTGATGACTATTTCCGTGAAAGCTTAAAGGGCAAGAAGAAGAAGGAGAAGAAACTCACCAAGTTCGTGGAAGAGGAAGCACCTATAGCAGGTTGTTGTCCTCATTGCCAGTAGTAGATGAACAAGGATCTTGATTTTAACTTCTCCTTGACACAGACTTGTGTCCCCCAGATATCCATTGGAGAGATGACATCATTCTCACCCAGCTATTCAAGAGTCTTTCCGCCCATGCGCTCCTTCGCGCCCACTCTGTAATCCCAAACCACATGACCGCTGACAGTGCCCGCTCTACGTCCCACAGTCACTTAGATTAAAGCGCGGTAATTCAAATATATTCGAGAAGCAGCGAAGATAGCGGCAAGGGAGAATGTGAGAGGGGAGAGGGCGCGCCGGCAGTATGAGGGGTTGGTGTGCGTAGGGTTAGTAGGAAAGGCCCGATACCGTAGGAGGAGGAAGAAAGAGAGGGAGAGGAAGAACAAGTTGAGGAGTTCGACGCACTAACGACCAGTCAGCGTGCACCAAGTGATTCTTTGGGAGATGGCCACTTCGGACAAAATGTCTTTGAGGCAACGGACGGGAGCTCTGCAATTCGGCTGGCGGAGAGCCAGTGAATGCGCCTATGCCGATCATGGGTCGTTCCCTTGCCATTCACCTCACATCCACTAGTCAAAGTGTAGCCGTTTTCCTGTTGCCAGATGCACGGGGTGGTCAAGGTATTAGAAAAATCGGAGTCTGAAATTCTACCTTTAAACCCAGAGTCATAGCCCTAGCCCGTTGAGAAAGATACAGCGACCTAATCTGAATAGAACTTGAACAACTGTCGGTACACCAAGCATTGTGGTCCTCTTTAGCAACTATATGGAAAGCAGACCCTCAAAGACCCCAGAATAGACCGCTTAGTCTCCTTTTCGTCTTCTTCGAAGCTGCTGCGAAGATCAACAGTTTCCCAACTAGAACAACCATCCATCCGGGGAACATGCGATGCGACACAAACGGTTACACATTCCCTAACGTTCTTCTGAAGGGCTTCTCTTTCGGCTCTTAAGCGGTGAACAACTTATTTGGCATCCTGGGTCATGTACCACTCTGCTAGGTCTCTCGGACAGGTAAAATCTGTGTGAAGGAGAAAGCTTGCATCTTCAGGAGACTTGGACGTAAGACAACATTCGAGTCGCGTCGCGAGGACTCCCAGTCGCTTGACCAATAAGATGTGATTCTGATTTCTTTGCTCAAATAGCTTTTGGATTCCGCAGACTATGTGCATACATACCCCCTTTCCAACAGGATGAATGCGGCGCCGGATGGATGCGGAGATTACCAACCAAATCACACCTGAAATTCCAACAGCTTTCATGAAATATCGTTCGTTATCTCATCTTTAGCTCGATCTCCTAGCGATGTGAAAAACGTCTAGCCTTGGTTCTGCCCGGTTCATGTATATAGAAGCCGGGCCCTCGTTCTTTCCTTCCGCTCTTTGTCTTTCGTCGTGTACATTACCTGGTGTATTGTCTTGTACCTAGATCCTATCAAGTCATCCAAGTTGACCGTGGTCATCTTGGATAGTAATAATAATATCAGTCTTCTATATTGATAGTGCCTCTAGCCTAGCCCAGTCCCTGACAAAATTCTAGAAAGTTCACTTTAATGATGAAGAATGCATATTTTTTCAAGTTAGTGTTTGAACTTTCTTACTTCAGAATATCTGCTTCATGTGATTTATATGACCAGTCACAAGATCATTTCTGCCTCGTCGAAGCTTGCCTGTCTGAAGTGTTGAATTACAACACAGAGCAAACATGAGAATTAAGAAAGAGTATAACGAGGTTTCTCAACATTTCGTCCGCGATGCGGTCTTTGGGCGAAAGCTATTGCTATTCACCATCAAAGGTCATTGTCCGATCTTATGACCGACGGTGAGACTGACTATACAAAGCTCAATTAGGAGAACAAAGGCTCTTCCATTGTAAGGGGCCACAAGTAGAGATATAGTAAGCAATCAGCTGAAAGCGATCAGGTTTTAATAATTTTCGCATCATTATAAAGCACAAAATCAGCCAATTTAACCAAGCTATTGTACACAAGATTCTCGTGTCGCATTAACCTCTGTGATTCGAGGGCTAGCAAATTCAGGTTTCAATCCTTCATATCTTGGTCCAGTCTTTGACCCGTCACTCCCCGTGGATAGAGATCAAGAGTGATGGACAGTGTTTGAGTATGTGGTCAGGCCTTCACTTATGGACCAAGGTGGCCAAAGAAGTATGGACATGACTGGGGAGGGAACACATTCTCGGGAGCTGCAAGACTGGGGATGTGAACTGGAGATGTTGTCAAAATGTTTACTACTCGGGTAGTTGGCTTAGGCATCGAGCATGACGGCTTGAGGGGACCCAACAGGGTTAATTCAAGAGCACATCATCAATATCCGTTTAGATCCAAATCTGCAGTAACAACCGCGTCAGCCTATTGGAGCTTCGCCACCATCTGTTGTCCCACTTCGCCTGTATTGATGGCTCTGATGAGAGGATGACGCCGCATACTCGCCGAGCTTGGCTGCGCTTCTACAATTGGGTACATGGAATGAATACCAGCCAAGTGTTGAAGTAACGGCCTTACCCAATTGAAGCCGACTTCAAACCGCAGTACAGCAAGTTCTGCAACCTACTCTTTCGCCAGCAACGTCAGAGCCTCTTTATAGCAGCATGATGCGCTCCCGCTAAGACGGATTAGGAACCCAACGTCTAGGCGGTGGGCTATTCACAGTCGAGGCTTCCATGATAAATATGTGAAAGGCTGAGATCCGACAGGTCATCAGAAATCTTGGCAGCTTCCCGAACTTCGTGGATGAACAGCAACGCTTCACCGCCATAATGCTGATTCGATACACACTGATATGAAGCTTCTGATGCAATCATCATTGCAGAGGGACAGGGACGACCGGGACCATAACCTGTTGAAACAGCGTATTCAGGTAAGTGTAAGGCTCAGCTAATTAAACCAACAGATACACCTGACTAACCCGATTAGAATAGACCCTGAGACTTCCCGTCATAGTCAATCATAGCCGTAGACATTCTCAAACACCTCACACCACCCATTCATTCATTCCCTTGCCTTTTCAGTTCGCAACCAGCGTCATAATCTTCTTAGAGTTGTTTCCCTCTTCACCTACGTTCAAACAGTAGAACAACATAAGCCTGTGCTTATAACTAGCATTTTCCAAATATTCTTCTCTTTTAGAAGTCAGCTCTTGCGAATAAGCTTTCCGATATTAATGTCTAGGACTCAGAAACTGACGGCGCAAAAATTTACTTCGTCTCTGTTGTCATCAATTACTCAAAGAGAAAAGTGTAACATATATAGCTTCCTTATTCTTTTTTTATTATTATTTATACTTCGTCATGTCGTCTGATTCGGAATTTGGTAGTGTAATTCGTTACACTGATGGAGTCAAAAGGTCTGAGTTAACGAAAAAGAAATATATTGAATGTCGACTGCTTTTTCGTTCAATAACAATTAAAATGGATTCGAATTATGAGTGTGCAGAAGCTTTCGATGATCTTCAAGAAGCTCTTCATAATGGAAATGCCATACACACATACAACATACGCGAGATTAAAACTCTAAGACGAGAGAATCGATCTCTAAAGAAAGAGAATAAACAATTGAACAATCAAGTAGACTGGTCAAATGAGAATGAAACAGATCATGATGTTGACGAATGCAAGTTCACTACTTTGCAAGCTATCTTATTAAAGCTAAAAAGTTCTAGATGAGAATATGAATCAGTCTCCTGAAATTTCTTCTCAGGAAAGCAACTTCAGAAAACGCAAGCTGGCGCCTAAGCCTCAGACTAGACTCAAAGGCACCAAGAATCAAGCTTCCGCTGTTCGTATCGCTTTTGACAAACCTTCATCATCTTCTGCCCCACCAACTAAATCTGACCGTACAGTGAAGAAAACAACTGGTTCTAAGAGGTCTAAGCCTAATTGACAATGAGGGCAAGGTGCGTCGCGATTACCTCCCTCACGCCTTGACTATTTGCTTCTTCCGCGTTGTGCATACACGCTTGCTTCATCCTGAGACTTCATCCGGAATCAGTCGGTTCAACAATCAGCCGACTCCCTCTCTTGTAAGACCAGCCGTAGCAATATGGGCGAAGTTGTGTCAAGAAGTCTTTGATGAAAGAGCCGTGAACTTGTTTGTTATTTGTTCAGACAAGTCAGCGAGAAGCTTCAGATCTGAGTCTCAATATACATCTTGAATTGTCTCATCAGTTCATGTCATGGTGTCAGGTCGTCACTCAGGTTTAGTGCGCGGATCTCTGCAATCTTAAGTCTTAGGACTACTGTCTAGTTCTTATTCTGCCCGGTTCATGTATAATAGAAGCCGGGTTCTCGTTCTTTCCTTTCGCTCTTCGTCTTTCGTCTTTCGTCTTGTACATTATCTGATATATCCTATCAAGTAGAACTTTCAAGATCACTGCGGTCATCTTGAGATCTAATAATAAAACCATCCTTCTATATTGATGGTACCTCTAGCCTAGTCCCTATCTATCCTAACGGAAATATATGATTTCCTTTACGAGTAATTGTATCTATTCAGTAATGGTTCAAGTTACCGTCTAAAGACGGTATTATAGTGTATATACTGACTTACAGTAGCTTATTATATATGTGACAAAATGATGATCGAGTATTAAAAAGAATGATACTCTTACAGTCTAGTTGAATACTCGTTTAACGATGATACACTGATATCAAATGAAACAGTGTTGCTACGATAGAACCTGAAGCTCTCTATAGTTTCAAGATAACTGCTACAATACTGCCAAGCCTATCTTCGGATAGAGTGTATTTCAGACAACATCAACGCTTCTGTAATTTCAAGCTCAGAATCGATCGATTCAGCCAATTTCTGCGCGTGGGCATACCGCATCAATTGCGTGGACACCATGCGCATGGTCGCTGTGGGTATTGGGTAGGCTGATACGGGGGTGGCACGGGTGGGTGCAGAGCATAGATGATAGGTGGGTGACTACGGAGAGGCATTGCAGGAGGATGATGCAGGTATTGCTCATGATACATGATACTGTATTTTACATATGCTTATCTTCATCACCGTTCCTTTCCAAGATCGTTTAGAAATTCTAATCGTTTAGAAATTCTAAGCGTATATCTTATAATAACGTGTCATTAAGAGAACTGCCTAAAGGCGGTGTGAATAAGGAATTACAGTAGCAATATTTTATGGTACTTGAGTAGTACTACGGTGCTGCTACGGTAGAGTCATTCCTCATAATTCCGCTAAGGTAATTTTGATGGGGCTCTCGGCAAAAAAAAAAACCGGCACAGGTTTCGCATACAACGATACACAGCATTGATATCTAATCGTGCCACGCAATCACCTACTAAAGTAGGTGCTGGCCACCCAAATGACGTTCACCCCCCACATGACGTTTTTTACCCCAACAGGTCTACAACCTCTTCTACCTTACTGAAGCCCCATCCTCGTATTATACATCTAAAACAGCGACCCAATTGTTGATCCACTCCTGAGCTGGCTTGCCAGTTAATTTGAAGCCTTTCGCAATAGCTTTTGTTCCATTTAATCCGAGCATTTGCATCCCGCTTCTCCTCTCGCTCCGGTGCTCGGACCCGTTTTTTTCGCTCCTCCTCCACCCCAGCAGTGATTTTACCCCTTGTCTCCTACCTGAGCCTTTCGACTATGGAAATCGAAGTGCTTCAGCCAGTCAAAGGTCTTTTCATCGTTCGAATATTCGGATTCAGTAGTAGCAAGCAATCGTCATTCAGGTCGTTTTCCTGCACCCATTTGTTCAAAATGTTGATTCCGGGAATGATGAGCATGGGGGGAATCTTTTCCCTCCCAGCACTAATCGCCTTCACATCGCTCACTAAATCCCTCACCCCCGGATCAATTGCACGAAGAGGTTCTCTTTTGATCAATGTAATCACTAAATGACCTCTTTCAACTCCGATACAAAAGCCTGATTCGTCCATGTTCCATATGTCATTCGGTTGAATCGCATATTTGGTCAGCACATCTTGAAAATCATAGAAATGTTGCTTTGTCACCTCAACAGTCAGAGAAGTCTTTCTATCAGCGGCAAGAGGAGTTTGTTTTCTATTGAAAAACTGAGGATTTTACTGTAGAAATCGTGCTGGCCAATGCTGTTCAACTCGGGGAGGATCCACGGGATTTGCCTGCTGCAGTAGGAAATTTGCTGCTTCCCGAAGATGCCTCAGCCGAGCGGGAATTGACAGCTTGTCCAGGCGTGTCAAATATATACATATAGCCTCCCTTTGCTCAGTATTCAGAACATATCCGTCGTCTTTGGAGCGTTCGGACAGGAACTCCAAATGCCTGAGCTGCAGTGCTTGCAAACTTGTATTCGCCGTCATGAAATGCATCTGTAGCCTCTTCTATACGATACTCCAAATTTATATAGTATTCAGACATGATGTGGTTGTGTGGTTAAGGTGGGGGGGGGTTGGATACAAAAGGGGGAAAAAACGTCATTTGGGGGGTGTACGTCACTTGGGTGGCCAGCACCTACTTTAGTAGGTGACAGCGAGGCACGATTATGTTGAATCTCAATATTTTTTGATTATTTCTGAAGCATTGAATTCAGTGAATTCAGAGCTACAAACATGTCTTAGAAAGTTTTAACGCACAGTCAATGCATGAAGTTCAGTATCGATCGGGGAATTACTGCTATACGGGTAACCGATCGCTCAGCGCATCGAAATATCCCCAACCTCGACTGCTAGGTCAAATATTGATATTTTTCGATTATTTCTGAAGCATTGAATCCAGCTCATTCAGAGCTACAATTATGTCTTTCAAAGTATGTGAGATAGTCAGCGCGCAGGAATTGATCCGGGCGGGGGAAGGGTTGCTACTAGGTGGGCGGTCAGTCAACCAGCGCAGTGAACCTCCCCAACCTCGATTACTAGGTCAAACCTTGATATTTTTCCATTATTTTGAAAGCATTGAATTCAGCTCATTCAAGGCTACAATTATGCCCCCCAAAGTATGTCGAGTAGTCAGTGCGCATATGTTGATTCGGGCGGGGGAAGGATGACTACTAGGTGGGCGGTCACCCAGCGCAGTGAACCTCTTCAACCCCGACTACTAGGTCAAACCTTGACATTATTCAATTATTTCTGAAGCATTGAATTCGGCTGATTCAGAACTACAATTATGCCTTTCAAAGTATGTGAAGTAGTCAGCGCGCAGGAATCAATCCGGGCGAGGGAGATGCTGGCAGCCGGGCGATCGAGCGACCAAAACCGTCAATATCCCTCATTTCATTTACTGCATCAAATCTGCATATTTTTCAATTGTTTTTGAAGCGTCGAAGTCGTCTCGACCGACTCTACAATTCATGTCATAGAAAGTACTGAGTCTGAAAGCGTCTAGTAGAAGTTCGAGGCTGATGACGGATTGAGACGAATCGACGTGCCAAGGCGATCATCGCCGGGGCCGTTGGAAGCGTCACCAGGGCTGGTGACGGTCGGGAATAAGAGGTAGCTTTACACCGTTCACATACGTTCTGTAACCAGGCTCCAGCAGACCTCCTGGTTCAATCTGTGGCGTCCCTGATACGGTGCGTATCGGTATTAGGTAGACAGGTCCTGTCACGTTGTCGATATTTATTGGAGTCGAAAATCTCCACACCGTGTAGCCCCAGTCCTGGACACAGATCGTTAGAGGTATTGTTGACTAGGTGGGGATCTGTGAATATTGGATCTGTCGCGAAATGGATCATCTTCCGTTGTGGGCCCAGACGGTATTGATTCTCCTGCAAGATTTGTCCCAGACTGACTGTCATGCGGTTCGGTAGTTGGTTTCTGCGCTCTCTTTCGAGGTGATCGAGATCGCGAAGGTAGCTCTTGTGAGAATTGAGTGGATTCGGTCGTTTGGGAACGAGTTTGTCTGGTGGGAGAGTGCAATGGTAGTACAGACATCTCTAAGAAATTTGAGAAATCGTTGGGCGCTATTTAGAAATTACTGTAAAAATGAAGATATGAAGAGATTGTACGAATGGGTCTTGAATGAAATGAAGTTGAAACGAGACGGTGCCGTTAAGCTGGCCAACGTTGGTGACGCCATGCTGAATGATGTAAAGATCAGTGAAGACACCGAACGCAAGGATGTGTGTATGGTGGGTCTTGTAATGAAGGAGTTAATGGAACCGGAGACCAGCCTACAAAATCCTGATTCAATCGTCTTGAAATACCCAGAAAACTGGCCGGATGGTTGGGGAATCCGGACATTTCTGGAGGCGACCCAGTCCTCGACCCTGGACGAGCTTAAAAAGGTACAAATCCCCTTTCAAGAGTCGCTCGACTAACTCTCAACTAGCAAGCCGACTTTCTTCCGGGAGAGCCTATCTATCGATGTCTAATTCCTCGTGTCTGTATGACCGAGGCCTCTGCCAGAAAGGAATGGGAGATCTTTGATTAATGTGTACTTTACTGACATTTCGTGGCCGCTGCTGAACTTCTGGGGATATGGCTTGAATTCGATGTACAGAGACTATCTACCTAAAGCTAAATTTCACTCTCTCTATGATGACCTGAGAACAGAGACTGCCTTTCTTCCCGTGGCTGAAATTCGAGTTCTAACAAGCTAACATCATTGTGAACCTGATACTGTACCAATTTTCGAACATCATCTCGGACGGACGATCTCGCAGAGACTGAAATTACGGCGTTATGTTTGAGTCTCATAAGCTGGGTCAAAAAGCGTACCGGTAACTAACATCTTCCCTCGCCTGTGTCTTACGTTGTCTGCCAGAATTTCTCATGTACATCACACGGCCGTGTTTGCCTCTTTGCTCTATCTTGCTAGATCCGTCGACGTTCTTGAAGGGGTGATTCTTGGCCACCCAAATCGTGAGTTGCAAGATCTGGCTTCTTTTTAGCACGGATCCTCAAGACTCAATCACTCTGCGTCTTACCTACATAACCATCGTCATGAATATCTTCATCCAGAATGTCATTAATAATTTCTTCCCCGTAAAAATGTTCATCTGTCAATCCTCTTTATCAGCCAATCTGTAGAACAACTCTGGAAGAACCAAATGCTAACCCCATTCTTCCACCTGCCACAGTAGATGCATTCGCCGGGTGCAAACCTGGCCATTATTGTAACCTTGAATCAACTCCTTGACATACGACACTCCCACTTCTTCCTTCCTTCGATAGTTTCAATCTACCAGATATATGTACCTACCTTACTACATAGTCAATATATCTACATGCACATATTCGCTCTGACCCTCATATATCAACATACTTATGCTGCCAGCGCGGTCGGATGCTGGGGTCCATTGAAGCTGAGAAGGCTCTGAGCAGGCAGAAAATATCCCCGAGGCCCGTTTCTAAAAGGGGTAGCCTCTTGCTGACAGCCACGGTCAGAGTCATTCACTCTAGATGACATGCCATACTGCAAGTAATGACAACAGCAGCGAATGGTTTGACATCATATCTCAAGGCGTTTGCATCAGATTCAGGCGCCCTTGGTCATCTTTCTGCCATAAGCATTCTTTCTTTTTCGCGAAGTCTCTCGCACTCGAGCATTTGCTTCCGGTATTTTGGGCACTACAATATCAGCAATGTGTTTTCAGTCATGTCGGATGACATTTTGGGGGATTCATCCCATCCGTGCTATTACTACTTTGAAGGCGTTGACAGAACTGGTCTCGTACATAGTCACATAGTGAAATAGATTTGAAATTTGGCTGAAACCATTCTAGCGACTATTAAGTGTGGAAGACTGTTTATAAACGTTGCTCTGCTCTTCCCTCGTCTCGACCCTTATCCTTTCATGCAAGCAGTCAATACTACCATGTCAGACATCGTGGTGGCATGCAAAAACTGCCATAACCTTCAATGTCAGCTCAACGAAATGATAGACTATATTGCTCGATTGACCAAGAGTGAGTTGTGGAATATCGCTCTCTACCGCGAGCAATTCCATAAGCAAGAACGGGAGTACGAGAAAGATCTTCAAAAAATCGATGCCGACGGGCAGAAGAGCTACGAAGATCAAACAGTTACGAAACTAGAGATAGCGGAGCAGAGTCTTGCTCACGAATTCAAGTGCCACCGAAACACAGAGAAAACCCTCCGAGACACGAAGGAAGCCCTCGCGTACGAACAGGCGAGGAACACGAAATTATTTGCCATAATTCAAAATGCTCTTCAGCAAACGCTTAAGGAACTGAAGGAGGGCGAGGGAGAATGGGATGATGGTAACAGGGAATTGAATGTTGAATGAGGCTTCGGAGTTGTCTACAATCAACCCTGGTTTTGATTGAAGGCTTTTTGTTCGGAGAATTACGGATAACAACAACAACATGCATTAAATTTATAGATTTTTACACTCGGCGCGAGATTTACTGAAGTTATATACAACATCCTGATTATAATTAAATATTACATGCGATGAAAGTGTAAATAACAGCTCGACGTAGTGTAACTTCTTGAAAAACTCAGATATACGCGTGGTGTATATCTGGGAATGCCAATCAACCAATATTACTGCGGGTTGGACTCAGACGTGTGAGCACAAGCCTGCGTAGTAAGCGAAACGTCAACCCGAAGGGGCTTGTAAGGTCAACGTCTGAGAACTGAGGCAACCGCATCGCATAGTGGTGGCCATGATTAGTCATAACCGCCAAACAGTGCTTCGAACAATGCTTCCTACATGCTCAGACCTACTCGCCAGCCTACTCGCCAGCCTACTCACTCCAAAACATGCTTATGCGACGTGTCGAACACACGTTATTCGCTTCATGGCCTACTCCATGGCCTACTCCATGGCTCACTTTACAGTATGCTCCATACATGCTTCATAGCATATGCTAATTCGCTCTATAGAAAGCACCCTCCATGGCTCAACATCAAACTCCCTATCGAACATCCTACGTGCTTCAAAATACGCGTCAGTCGAGCGCATAACATGCTTGAAACATGGCTCCCTACATGGCTTCCTACCGAATACACTCCATGGTTCCCTCCATGATTCCCTACCGAACACCCTCCATGGCTCCCTCCATGCATTCCCTCCATGGCTCCCTCCATGCATTCCCTCCATGGCTCCCTCCATGGCTCCCTCCATGGCTCCCTTCATGGCTCCCTTCATGGCTCCCTCCATGGCTCCCTCCATGATTCCCTACCGAACACCTTTCATGGCTCCCTTCATGGCTCTCTACTAAGCACTCTACATAGCTATCAATTCGTTTAGATAGATGGTTAAATAACTAGTTAGATAATCAATTAATTGGTTTATTTAATGAATTTTTAATTCATTGATTTGGGCCTTCGGGGCTGAGCTTCCTGAAATGCCGCCAGTGGCGGAAGGGGAAGTCATTCTAGATATCGCGCGATGGAGTGTCGTTAGTGACTTACCAACCAGAAATGAGCTGTTGGAAACGGGTACGTATACCCCGGGTTAGCTCTATTCCGCTTTCCAGGCGAATTGCATCACCTGATTATCAGAGGTGACCATCATCTTAAGCTTCCCTCAGAGTATCTTATCCTGTTTCTTGTCCTGATTCTTCAGTTGAACAAAGTCCTTGTAGATTTCGGAGTTTGAACGAGCTGTTCCTGTGGCCCCATAGCCTCTTTTTCGTAGATATAATAGAAGCTTGTGACTCGTGAAGAGATTGTCTAAGAATACTCCGTAGGCATAGCCTGATTGTTTAGGCAATCGATCGAGAAGATCTACCACCACTGTGGCTGTTTTGTTACTACCTAGTTCCTTTGAAACCTTGACATCTAAAGGTCCCTTGCCACGCTGATGATAGGTTCAGACAAGAACGTAGCCTTCATCAGCAACCATCCAGATCTTGTAGCCTTCAAGAGTGAATTTCGTGAATATAGTAAGCGTATCATGTGATCGGCCCTTGAACCGCTGCATTACCTCATCTACAGCCACGAATCGACCAGGTTTCCAGTTTTTTTTGCATGCCTCTCCGAGCAAGGTATTAACAGGCTCTGTCTGATGGAGAAAAGTCAGTTTTCTCAACTAATTTAGGTGGAAAACACACCTAATTTAGATGAGAAACACACTTACTCTCTGAAAGGCAGCGCTATCTGATCCGAATTCTGATTTATAGTCGGAGAAATATAGATTTCGATCAATATTTTCATATCTGTTCAGAGCCATTGCTCCTCGAACCAATGGATGAAGAGGCTTATTTAGCTTCATATTCCAGTAGTCAGGAACTCGAGGTTCTCTATGAAGACCCATATAGATGCATATTCCAAAGTATGCCTTCAATTCTAGCTCATCTGTGTCCGGAAATGATCTGGCTTCAGGGTCTCTTTCTTTCCCCCATCTGTGACTCTGATTGACGTATATATTGATGTGTTTTGCTATTATTTGAAGTATTTCGGAGGAGAAATATAGACCCTATAAGCCCGCGGCATCTAAAGGGCTGATATTTGCTGGTATATTGACCCAACTGACGTTTGGAGGTATCTGAATAGGCTCAAATCGATCGCCTGTATCAGTTATAGAACGTAGATTAGGACGGTCGGTTCCTAAATCAGTTGAATCAGATACTACATCGCAGGGAGGCATTCTTATGGAGGTGGGCAAGAACAATAGGGGGGTTTGTTGGTTAACCTTAAAAATTAACCGAATCCTAATAGCAGCCAAAGGGATACCAAACATCGATTCAGATTTTGGCATTTGCTGTTCACACTGGCTCATTATCCTTTTTAGTATTGTCTTAGTCTCTCATGAAGACCTGCAATTCGACATACTGAAGAAGTCTGTTACGTATCATTGGCAAAGCCTTCGCGCCTCGACTTTCGAGCTTGCTTTTTACTTCATGGATCCTGAGAAGGACTTGGAAGATTGATCTTTCACTGCTTAGGTTGGCCATATTCAGTGATGCTCTTACGAGAACGCTACGATATTAAACAGCGTATCTCAGAAAATTGACGAGCTGTGCGTGATATAACATCTGGCGTGGTAGTGATATTGAGGGAGAGGCGAAGAGGAGGGCTGCATAATGGAATGATTGGTTCGATTGAAGGGAAGGCAACGATGATGTATCAAGCCATCTATTTAATGAAATGTTCTTGATCTTCCTAGAGTAACAAGTTTTCTTACCGTTCACACCAATTCTCAACTTCCGCCATGACTACCATTGAGCGCAGCACGAGTAACCGCAAAGAGTGGAACAAAGATGACAAGAATCCTCCTTTGCCAAGATACGTTGACATCATTGAGTCGTTACGCCTGAGCGTTTTGCATTGCCCGCGCCTCGATTGTCCCAATAATCCACAGTCAGATCCTCCATAGTAAGCCATGGTCATTTTGTTCACAAATGGTCACTATGTAGGCATGTTGCTCAAATAGCTCTAAATCCGGTAAGTTGGGTAGGCGGAGCCAGTATTATACAAATTAGGAATTTCATGCTGGTGACAATCTCAGAACTGTAATAATGAATCTAAGAAGACATTACCCCTTATTTGCAAATGTCAGATGGTTAATGTTACATTCATGTTCAAAAAAGCAGTGTAACAGAAGTCGCTGACAGATGGCCAGGTACTTCTGAAGTGGACAAACATCTA
>JAABUY010000295.1_pt1 | contig 95173 bp, 124 predicted proteins | sample 5560271 | NCBI WGS metagenome assembly JAABUY01 (sample SAMN10711886, study PRJNA513374) | rock metagenome | isolation source: Antarctica rocks | place: Antarctica: Victoria Land, University Valley | reverse complement strand
CATTGAAAAATCTTTAATTAATAATTAAAGATCTATTTAATTATTCTTTATCTTACATCTTTAATCTCTGAAGATCAGCTTTCTATTTAATTAATAATGTACTACTTACTATTCTTTTTATTACTCTCTTCATCACTAATAAATTCAATGTTCTTCTCATCATCTTCATTGTCATTAATTAAGTCATCAAAAACAAATTCATCAATGAAATCATCATCTAAAAATTTCTCATCTTTAAACATCATCACACAAGCTTTATCAGCATCTTCAATTACATTCTTTTCATCTTCTTTCTTCTGATCAAGTGCAGACTCTTAAATGTAATTAGTCAATGTCAGAGTTGAGAAGTGTTATAATTAAGTGATATAATATTCATATATAATTGAAGTCATTGATGTATTTAGAATCAAGAACTTCACTATGAAAGTAATATATGATCTTGATGAGATCAGAGTCTTCAGCATTACATAATTTTTATTTTTTCATATTGTTAAGAATTCTTTCATGATGCTTAATCACAACTGTTAGGCACTTCTCAATTTAATAATTAATGTTGATGCACTTCTGCTGAATAACTTCATCTTTATTGATATTCTAGAGAATGTCAGAAAATCTATAAAAGATATAGATGTAACATATTTTTTGCTTCATTTCTGTGAACTTTCACTCTTCTTTTAGCACAAGAACTTCAGCAAATAATATCTTCTTCTCAGTCTTCTTTTTAAGTCAAGCTTAATTCTCATTCTTCATTAACTTATTTCTTAACTCATCTTTGTAGTAGACATCTGCAGATAGTTAAAAGCAATATAATTAAGCATAATAATTTTAAAGAAGTCTTACAAAAAATTTTATAATTATATTGCTTCTTCAAGATCTCATCTTTAATCTTCTCTTTCATGATCTTCTTCAATGCTGAGTTCACAATTTAATATGCATCAATCTTCTTTAATGCATCTCTTTTCTGTTTCACAGCTTCACAATTCATCATCTTTGCATTTTCAATTTATTTAAAGTTCTTATTCTTTATATGTTTCTATTGTTTCTTCCTTGCACATACAGTCTTTAAGTTATTTAAGTATTCACTAAATATCTTCTTCTGTAAACAGTCATGATGATCAGATCTCTCTTTAGAGACTAAGAATAAATTAAAAATTAAGTATTTTGTAGTTCATAGTGAAAGCTTAGTGTCTGAATCTGTCATAATGAGAATTTAGAATATGTAGTTAGCTGCTGAGTTCTATACTGAGTGATATAATTAAGTATTATATGTGTGCATCATAACTGCATATCAGAGTGAAGCACAAAAGCAATGTATTAAATTAAATCTTAAGAAATGAGCAGTAAAATAAGTGATAGCACTGAGTAACATATTTAGTAAGTATAGAGATTGAGTGTAGAGATTGAGTAGAGACAGAGTAAGTATAGTAGATTGAGTAATAGAGATGAAGATAAGAAAGTGTTAAGTTAAGTGTTAGAAGTGAGTGTGTTAATATATTTATTCATAACATTGATGCACATATCATGAGTAAATGTGTTGTTTATCAGCAATTTAACATCTAAATATTGCTAACATTTAAAAGCTCTCAACACATCTTTTAACTACATACTTTCAAACTACAACACACTTTCAAACTACAATACATCTTTAAACTACAAGATCACTCTAGAACTCATTGTCATTCAGAGATGCATTTAAATTGCTTTTTTATAATATTTTTGTTAATTTAATCTTAAAGCATCATTGTACTGTTATATTACATTATAATATGTATCAAGAAAACTTTAAGATGCAGTACTACAAAGACTGTATTAGGCAAAGAGAAGACAGCAGCAGCAGAAAGAACATTTAGAAAGACATTTAAAAGAGAAAAAACTGATGTTGATGAGAAGAAAAAAAAAATAATGCTGCAGATACAGAAGAAAATATTGAAGCATTTAAGTCAGCTCATCACTAAAAGTTAGATAATAAGCTTAATTTTAACACACAATATAATGCTTAATAATAATGCTTCATTTTACAGCTATTGCTCTTCATAAAATATGTTGCTATCAGAAATCAACAGATTTTCTAATAGCAAAACTATTCTTTTAAAGACTTTGCTGCAAGATAATTTAAGATTATTTGAAGAGAATTTTTCTTCAGTATAAAATGTTTTATTTTTAAAGTTTAGTCATCAACAGTCTGCAGAAGACAGTAAAAGCATATATTGTTGTTTTCTTTAAAAATATGTTTAATGAATTGTACAGTAATTATCATTTATCAGTTAACAGAATGCAGATGTTAATCTGACTGCAATTTATATAAAGTAAGTTATTATTCAGCATAAGAATATGTCTCTTATTAAGAGATACATACATAACTGAAATATTGCATCTAAAGATGCAGATTGAAGCAATTGTTATTAGACTATTTTGAGAATATCTGACTCTCAATGTAATAAATAGATAGACTAAATTGAAAGCTGTTTAACTGTATATATATAATGCTTACTTATAACATTCATGTATCAGTAATCTTTAAGCTCATAATCTTTATTCTTAAGTTAAGTCTCAAGAACTCACTTACTAATCAGTCTCAGAATTCTTAAAACTTAAATAGAGCTTCTAAGTCAAGTTAAGCTTCAATGTTTAAGTCTGACTCAGATTCTCAGACTAACAATTAAAGTCTAACTCAATCTGACTTAAAAGCTCTGTCTAAGTCAGGTCAGGTTAACCTGACTTGATGGTTACTTTAATTGTATTATTATAATGAAATAACTTAACTATTCACATAAACAACAATGCAGATGAAGCTGTCTGCAGATATAATATCAATAAACTTTGTTGAGATTGAGAAATGTTAAATATTTACATGAATAACAGTGACATTAAGAGTCAGATAAGTGCAGTAATAATGATATTAAAAAGAGATCTAAGATGTATGATGTATATAAGTATAGATGAGACATTCACAGTGTATATAACAGAGCTATAGAGTCTGATCATGATGATAAGTATAATAAATACAGTAAAAATGATGAAACTAAAGCTTTAAACAGTAAACATATATACAGATAATTAAGCAGCAATTTAATTAATCATTAAACTAAATATACAGTTAGATCAGTACTTATTACAGTGCATAATAAAGAAAATAAATGATTTATAAAGTCAAAAGATTCAGATATGAATTTGATGAATACTGATGCATATAGAAATATCAGAAAATGAAGAAATAAATAAAGTGATTAAGATAGTGATTTAGATTAGAGATTTATACATTGAGAAAGAATAGATTATAGAGATTTAACATTTAATTGTTATTTGTAAAATAAGATTTCATCAATAAGTAGCAAAAGAATGAGTTAATAATTAAAAGAATGAAATAGCAGAATGAGTTACATTTAGTATGAAGTAATAATTAAATAGAAAAGTGTTGAATAAATATACAGAACTTTATTGATTTATAAGCTTTTTTATTATTTAATTATGTATAAAAAAGATTGACATAACTTATTATCTTTATATTATAAATTAAGCAGACTCTTTACAATGCTTATATAATCTGAGCATTTAAACTGTTTATTATGTGCTGATAAAATGTTTATAAACTTAAAATTTAAGAAAGAAATTACTGAGATGAATTAACAATATAAAGAAGATTTTATGAGACTTAATATTAATTAAAGTAATTATTATATTTATGTTATAAAGCAATCTTTTGAGACAATTTCAGACTGTAAAAAAGATATTAGAAGATTTAACATTCTTAGATGCAGTCTGAAATAGAAAATTCAATAATTATATATTTTAAATTACAAAAAAGATAATTATTTATTTATAGCAACATTTATTCTTTATTAATGACAGCTGAAAAGAGACATTAGCATTAGATTATAAGAAAAGAAGATTAGTAAACATCAGAATTAAGAGAAATATGAAGAGCTACAGAAAGCAAAGTTAAAATTTGTATTAGTTAGTTTATAAGACAACAGTGACAGTGACAGTAACAGCAAGATGATAATGAGAATGAGATCAGTATGTGCTAGCTGCTTGTAGTTATGTGGTGTATGGCAGCCTAGGCAGCCTCAGTCACCTATGAATCAATCAATCATCAATCAATCAACCTGTAACAATCTTACTAATCCCTTCCTTCGCTCTTCGCTCCCCTCATTGACTCCTGGCGTAGTCGGACTCCCATCTTTCCTTCAGTGTCAATTTACATAAAAATCTACACTACTATCTTATACATGCTGGACATCTCAGCGTCAGACAAGGTATTTGGAGTAGAGGTTCAAGTCTCCCGGAAAGTCTAATTCTTTTGTATAGGGGCTCACGATGGAAAGGAGAGCAGCAGCAGCTCTGAGCGCAACGTTATGCAATACTATCTTCTTTAGTAAGGGCGTCAATATTGACAGACGTTAATCCAAATGGTCTGGTTGTGACATGACTTGTCTCTGAAGTCGAGCGGAAAGGCCTTCCCATATAGATCAATCAAGTACAACCGATAATGATATGCTTCCTTCAAGAGGAACAGAGCCCGCTCTTGTCTTTCATCTCACAATAGCAGTGTGAAAGCCAAATAACATGGATGGCGTCAAAAGCCCGTTTATTTAGCCCCACTATGACCCATAACCAGCAATGATCGGAGAACCGCTGATTACAACGCCGTCCTCACACGAGAAGCCGCCACTGTTCAGCGAAGGCCGGCGACATGCTCGTACACCGCGCTCTCAAACAAATTATTCAGCCCGATGGACCTCGTGTCCCCAATCTGCTCCGACGGCATGGTTGCCGAGGCGTAGAAGCCACAAAGCTCGCTTTCGGGATCGATCCACTAACACCGCTATAAGTTCATGGCTTCGAGATGCTGGCAACTTCACTCACCCAGAAAAGATTCATCCCACCCATCCACGACATCGACCCCTTCCGCCGGCCCGAAGGAATAGCCTCCATATTCACCAGGCCACCGAGCGAGTGACTGAGAGAGACTCCTTCAGGCCAGACACCTGCTTCGATTCGAGGCTTACATTTGGCCATGAGGTGGCTTGGGTCTCGCAGCTGGGGCTTGAACAGCTCGGCCACGCTCCGCTTGGGTAGGATCTTCTCGTCGTCACGAAGCAGCGACGTCAGAAGCTTCATGTAGTCCGAAACGCTGGTGTAAGCGCCCACCCCGCCCATGTCGCGCGGCGCAGGGTCCGGGTATGGTGCGGGCATGTTGATCAATTCCCCACTCTTGAGGCGGACGGTCAGGCCTGAAAGGCGGGACCCGATCTCGGGACGGTTGCGGAGACGGAAGGTGGTGGAGTCCATGCCCAGGGGTTTCCAGATGTTTTCTCGCATGTACTCTTCCAATGATACTCCGCCATTGACGCGCTCTACCTGTTCTAATATTTAGTGCAGGCGGTCTCGTCGAAGCCGAACAGTAAGGGCTTACGGTTGCCCGGCCCAGTCGAGCCCGCACGAGTACTCCCAGCCTTCGCCGGGTTCGAACAGGAGTGGCTGTACTTTCTAGACGTGTAAACCGTCAGCTAGAGCTATCGTGAAGCAGAGAATGGTATCCTCTTACCAACGTTACGAGAGGGTTCTCTTCATCTTTCGTATACTGTTTGTACTGCAGCAACTCGGGAGTGAGAAAATCATACCCAAGACCACTCGAATGCGACATCAGCATCCTAGGAGACCAGCATCGTCAGCTCCACAGACCGAGCCTCGCGGTGCTTAGGGGTACCTCAAGGTAATCATGTTCTGAGCATTCCGCAACATCGGCTTTCCCGAGCCAGTCTCGAAACCCTCCAACAGATCGGGATCTTTCCATTCGGGCAACACCCGAGTTACATCATCGTCTAGCGAGATCAGGCCCCGGTCCACGCATTGTAGCGCAGCCACGGCGGTCATCAGCTTTGTGGCAGAGAGGAGCCAGAAAGTGGTCTCGAGGTCGAGAGGCTTGGAATCTGGCTCAGCAGAGTGCGATCCGAACGCTTTTGTATAGTGGAATTTGCCTGCCGCTGGGGTCAGTTTCTCTCTGCTTGAAGTTGAGTGCGAGTTGGTCCTTCCAGTCATACCAGCCTTGTCTGTTGCACTTATCACGGCACCTGCTATCTCCCGTTCGGCCGTTGCGGTTTGAAGCCTTTTCTCAAGCTCGTCCATCGTATTCAAGCATCTGTCAATTGCGCGAAATCATGTACAACTCAGGGTGAATATGAACAGTAGTCAAATGTAACGGTGGCAAAGTCAGTCTATATATGAGAGATAAACATGGACTATTTGAGAAGTAAACTTGAAAATGAGTAACGACCCTGTGCTGCTTGCCAACGATTGGAAGTTTGTTGACATGACTACTGCAGTGCGGTGCAAATCCACCCATGGGACGGAATCCTTCAGGATTCATCATGGCCCAATCCTCAGCGCAAAATACCTAAGGCGTATTGGCACTTGTAGTCGACCTTGAGTGTAGAATCCTCCAAGCCATTCATTTCGTTGATATAGAACTGGATGAGGTACAAAACAACTACCGCAAAGAAACCCTAACGCTACAATTAAATACTCTCTTCTCCTCCTCGCCATACACATCCGATTAAAACCACAGTAGTTGTTTGGAGTGTCCCTATCCGTGAACGGATGGTCGACCGTACTCTCCTCTCAAATTGTACACACGTGTAGTAATCGTTGGATCTCCGACATCAGCTCGCCGTCTTCCATCGTCGACCCCTCCTCCCAGTTCGGACATTTCCATCAACCTTGACCGTCCTCCTACACAGACGTCCACTTTGTCAAGCTCATTAGCCCTACCTGCAAACCATCAGCAAAGATAGAACCCAACCGTCGAACCAGACTTAAGGCAAAAAGACAAGGATCCAGCGACTCCAGCGGTACTAGCGGACTCTTGCGCCTGTCAACTCTCGGTGATTTGCGGTAGCGGGGACGGAAGTCTTGCTGAATCATTCGGATCCAGAAGCAGGGAAATCGTGGCGTTGAGACTGTCGAGTCTATACGTCTTGGCGGTTCTCCTCACTGGCATCAAGAAGGGCGACAAAGAAGCGCAACAAACACCATCGATATCGTAGTCCAGGTGAAAACGACCCGGCTGTCACCTTTTCATCAATAGGGATGTTCAAATGAGGTAGAGCATTCCGTCTAGCTATGGGTAGTATGATATTCTTGTAAGAACCGCTGGATACAGGGTATGCTCCAAGGACCGGGACCCTCATGATCCTCTTCTGTCGATCCATCTGGAGGTCGTCGGTGCTTCCTTGAAGCCGGCTTTTTGGGGTCTGCCCTGTCGAACAGCTCGACGACTTTCACCTTATGGGTCCGCCGAGACCAGTGACGGTTGTCGAAGCGGTATCCGCGCGTTTTGGAGGGCTTCGGACTGAGGGTCCTTTGGCCGATATGCAATTTTTGGGTGCGGAGTTAGTCAGGCATGTAGGTCTTCGGCAATACATTGGATGCCCGCAGGATACAAGAAATTGGCAGGACGAGGCAACAGACTCGCTCTGGCCGCGGAAAGGCGTTGATTTAGTAGCGTGACAGGGAGGGTACCACAGTATCAATTATTCTCGTTGAACAGTTCATACACCATTAAGGAGGCCTTTCGTGTGACACGTCCTCACAAGGACTTCGCAGTGAACGAGACGGAGCAAGGTCAAGAACTTCTCGTCAGGGAGAAGCCCCTGGTGCTATGGATCTAAGCAAAAATGCAGCAAAAACAAAACAAAAGAGCGAGAAAAACAGACAAACAAACGCCGAGAACACACCGACCCCCTCGTCTCCTCTCCCAAGTCTTCACCCCCGCCCCGGCCCCCGCCCTCACCGCCGCCGCCGCCAACGCCACCGCCTCCCCCCCACCGGCCAACGTACCGCAGCCAGTCCCCTACGCCTTCAGTAAAACCTTGGCGTAGTGGACCGTCTGCGGCACGCTGGCCGCGCTCCCCAACTCCCGCTTCAAACTGACGGGGGACACCCCGACCCGGACCATGACCCCTGCCCTCTGCAGGGCCAGGGGGTCCCCCTTCACCACCGGGTCGTGGCTCACCATGCGCGAAGGGTCGAAGCGGGTGCCGGCGGGAGGGAAGGCGAAGCTGAATTCGAAGGGCACGCTGTACATGCCGACGGTGAGCTCGTGCCCCACCGTCATCAGCTCCACCAGGTCCCTCCGCGCCGCCTCCACGTTCGCCCCCTCGTGCATGGTGAGCCGCAGCTCCCCAAACAGACGGTCTCCCCGCCCCGCCGCCCTCTCCTTGAGGAACTCCTTGAAGCCCCTCGTGACCTTCATGGTGGACACCATGAAGGCCGCGGAGTGGAGGGCGGCGACGCGGGTTTGCAACGGGGCGGCTGAGGAGAAAACCGTATCAGTAAGGTCGTTGGGCTAGAGTTATTGTTGAGTGAATATTACTTACTGGTATCGGACGACTGCCTCCAGGCGACCCTCAGCTTGTTGTCGGCATCGAGGTCGAATCCGTTCAAAGCGCCGGTGTCGAAGGCCTTCTTCACGAGGCAACGGTTGATGAAAGCGGCAATGACGAAGTGGCGGGTACGGGTGTCGCCGAGAAGGTCAAGTGGTGTCCTAGATCCGGATAGCCTTGCCAACGTCTCCAGGAATGATGTGGAAAGCTTCGAGTCACGGCTGACGTTAGGAATGTTGGCATAATTTCGCGTCCATGATTCGGCCAAGCTAAAGATGTACTGGAGACTCCCCATGTAGTCGATTCCAGGAGAAGTGGTGTTCTGGTGTGATGCAATAACCGAGCTCGTTTCATGATGTGGGCGGGACGAAGCAGGTTGGCCAAATGGGACCAAAGCTTGACTCAGTGAGTTTCCCTGTGATCGAAGAGGCAGACCATAACTAGCTTTCGGCTGTGGGCGACCGAGAGAGAATAACGGAGGTGGTAGATCATTGATGTGAGCTCGACGAGCAGCCGTTGCAGAAGCTGAGGGAGTGTCATCTGAAAGGTCGCGTTGAGTAGTTTTGCGAGCTGGAGTCATGAATGGGCCACGGTCTGGAATGTGCTGCTTGCCGGATATCGTGTCACTTTGGACTTTGATAGTCTTTGTCTGTTTATCTAGCTGGATCTTCTGTTCATGAATATCACGCGCTTGCTCTGCAATCTTCTTCTTGTGCTCGACGATGGACCATTCCTGCTGCTGGATTCTCTGGTTCATCTGCCCGAACTCTCGTCTGAGATCGTCCCTCTCGGCTCGGATACGCTGCGTACGTCGTCTCTCTCGATCAAGTGCATCTTCGGATTCGGTGAGCTGAGCTTGAAGGTTTCTGACTTGTTGATGAAGTTCCACGACCGTGGGATGCTGAAAGAATAGTTATTCTCTGTTGCATCAAAACTGATAGATACAAATCAAGTGACGACTTACATAAAGAGAGACGCCGCCATGAGATGATTGAGGACGAAGGTTTGCCATTGTATTCTGCGGTGGAGCACTTTGATGGAATGATCCCGTCATGAAAGGTTGACGAAAAGCTGTGTTCGGTGTATCTGCAGAGCTCATCGACATCTTTGTGGTTGAGGAGGTATTGAATATATAATGACTGTCCTTTGGTGAATGGTCGTAGAACGATGCGAGTCAAGCTCTTCTCAATCCAGATGGGTTAAGCACGTCGGTTAAAGGTCACTTGAGACGACTTTGATCTTAGTAGCTGGGTCTGGATAAAAGAGTGCGGAGTGACAGTGGGTGAATGATTGTGGAAGCTGTGAATCAAGCTCTTCTCAGTCCAGATCAAGAGTAAACACGTCGGTTAAGGGTCTTGAGACGAATCAGGTCTTAGTAGCTGGATGTGAATCGAAGAGTGCTGAGTGACGGTGTAGGACAAGAGTGTTAAGGAAGTGTGTGAGGAGAACTTTTGAGATTTGTGTGTGTGCGACCTGAAACCCTATCACGTGAGATGAGCTCTGGAGTGTTCCAGCCGCCGTAAGACAAAGGGTTCACCCAGCAGGATTGTCCTTCACTGAACAGGGAGGTTGTTTGTCGATGCCTCCAAATTCTTGCCCTACAATGATCTTAAAGCACGCAGTTGAAAGGGCTGTAGGCAGTTCTCAATGTTTGTTCAACCGGACAGTGATCCTGTGCTCTAGTACGGACATTGTTAGCTTCAACAGGACGCTGCAGCAGTGAAGCAACTCAGACGAACAAAGAGAAAGCCACGGAAGTTCCTTCCCTTTTGAAGTAAGCGCTCTTACCTCTGGGAATGACTTTGCCATGTAAGCTCAGCCCCTGAAACAGTTGGAACACGAACCTACCAGCTGAGTCCCTCTAATTTGGTCGCTGACAGACGCACCACACGTCTCTTTAGGCAGGCTGCTCGTATCTCGGAGGAACGGAGCCACAGGTGGCATGCCAAAAGTAGAGCTTGAAAGGCTTAGGAGCTATACACCAGTCGAACGTTCAAGCTGCCCAGCCAAGAATAGGGTGCTAGCACAAAGAACGCAGTTAGCTTTCTAGCTCAGGACAGTATGTGGAATCGTCCCGAGGGTTCGAAAGAGACGGGAGGACCAACAACGATCAGAGTCCGCTGCATAGTCGGTACGCCGAGTTCGGACCAGCCCTATCAGTGCAGTACAACCCTTCGAGGTATAGAGCATGTTCTCCATATGCATTTCACGGTTGAAGTACCGCGGACACATCAGATCCTGCCTGCCCCAGTGGCTCGGGCACGGCTACCTCTTCAAGTCACTCGCATACTCGAAGCATGTGCTGTGGTTGAGAAATCTGAAACTCCAGCTTCACTCTTTCTACGAGTCACTTATTCTTCCCGGAAGGACCGCAATGAGAGCGAGCACGTAGTCTTAACAGCAGCTCCCGAGAAAAGGCGGCGGGGTTCGTTGTTAGTTCCTTAGGTCGTCAGTACATCCAACCGGAGCCAATCCAGAGACTCAGTCGGTCCTCTTGCTCAAATTGGATGGAAGCCCTAGAGAATTCTGTCTTGGGTACCTCGCGATTCAAACCCAGAGCATACGGGATGCAATACGCTCAGTGATGGCAGAGCCTCTTAACGCATGGTTCTTCTTGTCGTCATCTTCTACTGAAGAAATCGTATCCATCTTCTCGCATCTCTTCGATAGAGCCTTTAATCTTCTTGAAGCCTTCCTGGCTTGGCCATCTCTTATGGATTTAGGTCTGAGTCCTCCCACTCAGAGCTCGTTGTATACTGCCGGAGTCAGGGCCATGTTCGTTGGTATAGGACCGTTCCATGGGGTGCTGCCATGGCATGGGAACAACTGGGAAACAACCACCTGTGGCCTGAGAAAGCGAGACTGTGGGATGAAGCAGCTCCAGAATATGCATGACACCTTCCCCAGGGGCAATCCCGTACAAGTCTTGAACGATACGGGAAGAGCACTTAGTTGGACCGAGGACTCCACAATGAATAGCAATAAACGGCTGAGGCCACGTTCCGCTGTAGGCCATCGTCTATTCATTGTCCGTCATGCGAGATGATAACCTCTAGCGATATGTACGTCCCGCATGCTTGGTTGACGAGAGCCAAAGCCCGTGGGGCGAGGGGCAAGAGCAGGCCGGCAAGGCAGTCTGTGATGTTTTGGTGTCAGTGAAGGCTACCCGCAGGTTTGAATCACAGACGTCACCTTCAACAGAAGCAGGCAGCAATCCCGTCAATCTTCAACGCCTTAGCATCATCTTGTCAACTCCGTTGAAGCTGTTTCACGGCAAGGTAGACGGTCGGTGGCGACTGGGAGAACTATTGAGAGCCCCTCAGATTTTGGCCGCAGAGCCCTGACGCTGATGATCTAGAGATAAGATGACCTGATGTCCGCGCAGGTGGGCGAGCCGGCGAAGATGAGAAGCTAGGTCATGGTGAAGGCATCTACAATGAACACTTGGGGTTACCAACGTGCCACTTATAGATGGAAAATCCCTAGCTTTGGCGGAATGAGGTGACGGGATCGGCAGGCGGCATCAGGACGTGTCAACGGCAGCGATGTAAGTGATGTGTATCAGTTCCTTGAAGGCGTAGCACTACCTCGAGCTGCAGCGAAGTTCACGCAGAGTCATGTGGTGGTAGTTGTTGCTCACACGTGGGACGTTGACAAGGTTGGATGAGAGTCGTTCGTGGAGGTTCAGTTTAGTCGGCGATACAGCACAACTCTCGGCGGGCTCTCGGCGGGCTCTCGGCGGGCTCTCGGCGGGCTCTCGGCGGGCTCTCGGCGCACTGCAGGTATTCACATACTCCTGAGACAAGGGCCAGCAAAAGCCATTGACAATCAGCAAACGGGTTAGCAAAGTTGATGAGCGATAGGAAATCGGCGCATCGATGAGAGCAGGGTAAGGTCACTAGCGTATTAGAAGCGCAGTCACACCCACTCTAGCGTCAAATCACAAAGCAGACATCCTGTCATTTTCACATTTATATTTCCCAAATCAATGAATTTCACCAGTGGTTTCACACATAAATGATGCTGCCTGTAGATAGATATGATATTTCATCTGAACTACAATCGTATTGGGACGAATGGTGTGCGTGAGAGACTAGATACGTTTAGTAGATACCCGCTGCTCTTGGCCGCAATAAACTTCTGATACCCGACGACTTGCACGGCCTCCAAACCACAATAAAGACTTGTTGCTAGATATGAAGGAGACCTAAAAGCTTTGAAGTCAATGGGCCCGATAGTGGCGTTGATGTTAAGATTTGTGAGACGGTTCACAAGGGGAGGTGGCTAAGGAGGCAAGCCGGACAAACAGGTTCTCAACCTCGACTGATCTCCCTGCCACATTCACTCCCGGCATCTCTATGGGACGGTTTCTCGAATGGAGGTGCAACTCTAGGTTTGTACACCGTCTCAGAGTCAATGTAGTTTGCGCCAGGCGAAATCAGTCCCCTTCTGAAAAATAAAAGCTACTCTATGTATTAAAGTAAGACCCTTAGCATGCCTCGGACCCGTCGCAAAGGCTCTGTACCTACCAATCAATGCCATGTAGGTACGTAAGCTCAAGTACCCGACAGCCTCTTAGATTGCCTTGGTGCGCGAGAACAAACTGCTGTAGACAGCATCGACGACAGGCTGAGCACTGATCTGACGGCCGCCGAAGAACCTGCCGTTGAGACCTTTGATCGCGTTCTCGCCTCCCTGGACTCGGTCGAATTTGAGGTAGATATCGCCTTGGGTGTTTGGATCTAGAGCAATGTGAACAACATGACCGTATTTCTCTTCACACTCAGCTCGAACGTCGTCCTCGAGCTCTTTGATCCATGCTTCTCCCTCCTCCCTAGCAGAATTAGTTAGCATCTCGAAGATACATAAATATGGACGGAGACTGACTCGGCAGGATTGAACATGTTCCTGAGCAACACACATCTGCTTGCCATGTTGACCGTGACAGGCAGCGGCTTATTTTCCGTCTTCGGTTTGACGAGTTTGCGCTTCTCGTCCACCCCGTTCGCCTGTGTTGCAGGTTCATCTGTTCTTGCAAGTTTCCTCATCAACGCATCTCTGCTATAATTATTGAAGTTTACACCGGCGACGTCTGTATCATCCAAGGCACTCGCACCACCCGCACCCTTGTCGTTATCGCGGCCACCAGCGCGATCGAAGGCACCGCCAGCCCCGCCAGCTTGGGAGCCTCGCCCACCATGGCCGGAGAAAGCAGATCCCTGGAAGTTGTGTTGGTGGCTTTGGCCTTGGAATCGTTGCAGAAGATTGGCGGTTGATTCAGGAGTAAACTTATCGTTACCGAGACCAACACGAATCGGTCGACCAGCAAGGTCAAATCCATTCATCTTTTCCAAAGCTTCCCGAGCTTGATTTGGATCGCGGAATCTGAAGTGGAGAGTTATTAATTGATCGTTCAGCAAGCCAACGAAGTGGAACTTACTGCACAAAACCGTAACCCCTACTCCGCCCTTGCTCTTCCTTCTGCAGTTGAACAAACTCGAGCTCGCCGAATGGTTCGAACACATTCTGCAGGTCACTCTCTGTGATGCTGAAATGAATATTGCCAACGTACAGCCTATGGAACGGGATCTGGTTTGGATTGTTACTGGTGGTGCCTTCCGGATTGCGAGCTTGTCGGTTCTTTTCTGCCTCTGTGAGCTGAGCAATGATAGGAATGCCTAGGAGCTTCTGGCCTGTGAGCTGAATTGCGAGCTGAACCGATTCTTCTTGCTTAAACTCGACATAGCCAACCCTGCAATTCATGAGCCATTTCCATACAAGGTTGGTGTTGGAGTGAACACATACCCCTTAGATCTTCCACTAACTCTGTCCTTAACAATCTGCGCTTCTTTCACGGGTCCGACCTTCTCAAAGAAAGCAATCAGCTCCTTGGTCCTAAGACGCGCCGCCAGTTGTTGAACAAAAACTGTCCGACGGTCACGTTCATCCTCGGTAGGTTGGGGGGTTGGTGACTTGGTCCTCGCTCGCTTTGGGCTAGGAGTGCGCTTTCGGCCACCGTTTCTCTCATGCCGGCCTTGGTACTTATCCCCAGGTTTAGTTTCCTCACGTTCATCGCGATCACGCCGATTACGTCCTCCAGGCCTGTAGTATCTGTCATCGTCAGGTGACCTTGATCGACTGCGAGCACGTCCCCCTCCACGATAATAGTCACCACCAGATGCGCGAAAGTCTTCATTCGGGTCCAGGGAGCTACGCCGACGATCGCGGCGGGAGTGACGTCTGTCACCGTCTCGGCTGCTGCTGCGTTTCCTACTCTTATGACTGCCAGCTGCGCTGCCTCGCTCGCTTTTAGGGCTTTTCATTCCCTCATCACCATCGCCATCTCTCTCCCTTCTACCTTTGTCCCTGCTCCGGTCCCGTCGTTTGCGATCTCTATCACGATCCCGGCTACCATCTCGATGACGGTCTCGGTCGCGCCGGTCGCCGCGATCATTCCTGTGGCGATCGTCACGATCCTTGGGTCGAGACTCCTTCGAGGCATGAGGGGCTGCATTGGCGGTTGAATCAAGAAGCGCTTCAACATCGAGACCTGACATGTTCGCGAATGTTGGACACTGTCCCTACCGAATACGGATGCTGTAGGTCAAGGAAAGAGATTTCACTTTCGCCGGGGTTAGATTGGACACGGTTGCGGATGCGAAGCAGCGAACCCTTTTTATTCTCTGATACGGCAAGTGAGCGAACTGTGACTTGAGAGTTCAGAGCTGTAACAATTGCATAAGGTACGGTTGAGATGGCAGTGTCGCATCAACTCTCACATTACGAAGTATTGTAGTGCAGAAGGCGGAGTGAACTAGGTAAGATTCAACGTTAATTCGTAGAAGATAACTTACATCACGTGCTTTAATTCCCGACTGGTGCATCAGGTAAGGTAAGGTACTTCGTACCGTACCTACTGTAGTGTAACTGTATGTACAGTGTACAAATATCTATCAGAGAATCTTATCAAAGAATTCATGCACATATCATAACAAAAGGTTCGTGATTGTAATTAAGATTAGTCTACGGTACTCTAATAACAGCCCATACCCGCGTCGCTACTGAACCCAGTATAAACAGGCCATCTATAGCGTCATTACCGTTGTACAGGAACAGTCTTGCCAAGCAAGACCCGGCGAACGCCTTGGCCGAGAAGAGAGCCAACCGCCCTTGAATGGCATCAAACGACGCCTTGGAAAGGATAACACGATTGATAGACCCTAGGCTGCCTTCGCTGCTTTGGGAGGGGCAAGCTCGGTGCCAAATACCCTGTCCCAGAAGCGACTACTGACTCCGAAACCGTTCTCGTAATCGGCGAAGTGATGCTGAAGGTGGTACTTTTTCAACTCTCTGTAATAGGACGGGAGACTGTCGGTCGTGTTAGTCAAAATTAAAGCCGTGAGCAGTAGAACGCCAACTCACGATCGATGGTGTAGAAAGTAATGCGTCAAGTCATAGATAATGTACCCCAAAAGCCCACCGCAAAACGCAGCTGTAGCAGCGTACCAGTTGTAGCTGAAGAGTAAGTGGGCCAGGTGCCAGAATGGGATGGCGAGGACGAATAACAGTGTTGGTGGCATGACCAGTCGGAGCTTGTCCATCGGGAGATAATGATGTATGCCATGGAGTACAAAGTGAACAGTAATGCCAACGCGATTGTCAGGAAGATATCTAATGACACTTCAATGTCAGTAAGCTCTAAGAGTAGTGTTATGGTGTACTGACTTGTCCATGTGAAACAAGCCCCGATGCAAGATATATTCGATTAGTGTCCACAAGCACAGGCCTAACAGCCAATGTGCAGCTGCTGCGAGCGTTGGCAACCCTCCGATAGCGAGGGACGTGCCGTAGGCCATAGGTGGCAGCCAGACCAATGGGACTACCCACCACGGGGTCTTGCTTAACGGTTCGAGGAAATTACCGAATAATGGGGCAGATTCGCCTCCTTTGTAATGTCGAGGCCTGTGGACTTGTTCCAGATAGAAGGCTTTACTGAAACCACCATTCCAGACTTGCAGGAATAACGGTCGATTCAGATCAAGAAACTTATGAGTACGATAATCCGAGGTGAGGTCCGTTTCGATGGACAGATCCTCAGCCGACGACACTCCAGTGTTCGCGTATGTTGGTTTGGTGTGTCCGTCAACAGTCTCTTTCGCCCGCAGCTGCTCGAGCACGGCGTTGGTAGGGGGGAGGGGCAAAAAGCTATCCGGGTGGTGACTCTCTGTTGCCATCTTCAGGACCGGCTCCGTAACGACGAAGCCAACGAGATGTTCGTCGAGTATCTCATACGCGGCCTCCGAATGCCCATGTGATATCTCGTCCTTCATTATCCCCGTCACATCTTTCCCACCATACTCGAGAATCAATTCGCCGCCACCAGGATGGTCCTCGAGGAATGTAGTAATATCATAGACGTTCGTCCCCAGCGTGACATAGCATGACTTGGCCGTGTTGCGGGATTCTACATCGGCTCGCAGAATCGTAGGAAGAGTTCGACCAGGCATCGTAGCGGCCAAGCGCCCTCAGGAGGTTCGGGGCTTTTGGAAGTGCTGCGATGTTTGAAAGGGGTCCATACAATTAAAAGATTTTCCAATGAGAATAGTGGCGTGGTGATGGGCGAGAGCCCGAGTGCTTCCGTAAAGATAAGGGAGTCAGTAGTAAATGAGTGCATAACTCTTCTGAGCACAGAGGCGAAAGTCGTCATAACTTAGTGTAACTCCGGTCCGTACAGTCAGGAAAATTTTCAACAACAATCTATTTTGCACCCGCACACAGTCGTTACATGGCCCCCAACAATAATGGCCCCATGGTGAGATTGCTATTGCATGCAGTGATGTTAGCTGTTACCTTTGTCATATGCATTGGTGTTTGGCAGGGTGGCACGAAGGCTGGGTGCGCACAGCAGTACGAGGCATCAAATGCTGACAGGGTGTCAGCTCAACCTTTGTATAATACTGGTGGTGACGGTGGAGGTGTTCAAGGTGACCTCACAGCCGCCCTCTTCTTTTGGTTCAACAAATACCTCAAAGCAGCACCACTTGTTGATTGCTGACACTCGCCGTGCATGGCAAAGAAGCTCAACAAATTGCACCATGAAAGCTTCCAATTCTTTAACGTCTCCATATCATCTTGTGCGTGCTTTATCCATTCATGTTGCGCATCTGTTGCCTTCCTATAGCGAGTCCAGCCTTCGAATTGAACGCTCTTCGCAGTCATGTCGTCTCCACCAACACACAAAGAGATCCAGGCTCTGCTTGATGGCCCGGCTCCAAATATGAGGTCTACGGGCACAGCCGTTCTGATAGTTTGTCTTGCTCTATCAACCATCGCGTTGTGCATGCGCATGTACACGAAGCTTCGCATCATCCGTCAGGTCGTCCTTGCCGACTGTTCGTATAGTGTTCCATCATTCAGCTGTTGGTAGAGTGCTAATCTGGGCTAGGTGCGATACTCTTGGCATGGGTATGTGCATAGGCTTCGACTTCATCCTTGGGTAACACTTTACAGGCCATTTTCGCCGGCTACTTTGCCCCTGGCTGGCTTGCATCTAAGGCTGCCGCCGGGGTCCATCAATGCGACCTACGACTCAAGTACCTTGGATCATACAGATATGTATAGCGCACGATTGTCGATTGAAGCATCTGGACTGACACAGCCTGCAGTAAATCCATGTTGGCTCCGTTATGTATGGAATCTGCATATTCTTCATCAAATTACCTATTATTCCTGCGTGGCAGGACTCTGGACTTATCCGGAAATGACGTCTGAGATCATTGCCGCGTGTTTACCGGTCTCACCCAAGTTCTTCCAAAGGCTCGGACAGACGTGGCTCTACTCCAGGATCAAATCCTCGATAAACTACGTACTCAAGCTAACCATTCACACGAATCGAAGAAGCATCGATGATCCTTTGACTGGCCGGCAAAGAATCTCTCCCGGCTCCATTGCTCGTAACGCGAGAGAGCGGCCGAAGCTCCACCAGACCCTGCCAAACGACCAACTTTTGCTTTGTTCAAGTGAAGGCTCGGTCGACAGGATCTTGATGGGAGAAGAACCAAGTCATCCTGATAGCTACATCATGCGCACGATTGGAATCAATGTGGACTCAAACGCATTGCACGTCTCACAGCCCGGCGGCAGAGACGGTTCGGTGAGCGCGTGGCCAGAAGGGAGCTGAGACAGGTGGACCGATGTTATAGTATAGTAGGTAGCAAGCATTTCCCTAGGTAAGGTCGGATTCGATCACCCTGACGCATACATACCTTATGGTACTTGCGCCAGTCGTAAACTATGTCAGCACACCGGTTGGTCTGAAGGACATGACTGGAAGGGAAAGGAGGTTTGCTTTGCCCTGGTACCAAGGCCTCTGTCGTCAAGAATACTTAAGCCTTATTAAGTATCGCGCCAAACTGTCAATAATTAATCAAATAATACCTTTGAGTTAGGTACTCATATAAACCGCGTAGCATTATCAATAAAGCTAAGCCAAATTCAGACTTGCTTGATGCTGTTGCTGCATAGCGTTAGCGATAGCGACAAACGCGCTTGCTTCCGAAAGTCGTTTGCGCTCAGGGCGTTTATCGCTAACTTATGGACGCGAAACGCGTCCTCTTATCAAGTAATAAGGTACCTTAAGTAAGAGAAGGTAGACTTAATCCATGTGCTCAAGTGTTTAGACAACATCTTCAAATGTAATAATCAATGTTATTATTTTCTTCCTCGCAATTCATTCAGTCAAATCAGTCGACGTAGAAGACGGAAATGCCTAGCCAGGCTAAAACCAAAGGCAGAAAAAGGAAAACGCCTGTTGATGGGTCTTACGCATCGCAGCATGACCAAGCCAACAATCCGAGCAGCGAGCAGATCCAGTACCTCGAGCCACCTACATGCAATCTCTTGTCTCTACCCTTTGAGTTGTACTCTCTTGTAGTCTCCCACCTGAAGGTGGAAAAGGTCAGAGGCATTTTCAAAGGCAATGGCTCCAGAGCTCAAAGCTAATTGACCAATAGAGCGGCATCATTGCACTCAGTCAGACTTGCTCGACCCTCCATGGGCGAACGATACCTCTCCTTTACGAAGATATCACTATCAGAGTTAATCCAGCACAACCTTTGTGTGTTCCGCCACCATTACAAAGCAGCAAAACCAAGAAGAAGCGGCGCCTTACTGGTGGCTTAGGACATAGGCATGACGATGCAGATTGCACCGGCGATGTCCACAAAATGCTTCATTCACGATTCGAGCCTGCAATATATGTTAGGAACCTCCGGGTAGTACATGCGGAGAGTGACCTACCTTCGTGGCAGTACATGCGCCGAGTCATATCCAATTCGACTCCCAGTACCCGTCGCTCGTCAGAAACTGGTCGTGTGATCCGCCCAGAGAGCTACATCAGCTTGAATGTAGCCTTGCTGGTCGAAAGAATGCCTAAGTTAGCTACGCTTCGGTAAGAGACATCTCGCTACTCTGCTCTGAGACCCTCAATTAATCTATCAATCGCAGCTGGGAGGTGGATAGCTTTATTGGCCAGGCTTTATATGAACGCCTTTGCAAGTCGTCGATCTCGAGCATCACGGTTGGTGTATGGCCCAGTTTTAACATCCACCCGACATTTTTCCTCCATCAGGATCACCAACTGGTTGCTCCGATAACCGCATTACGTAGTTTGAGCTGTGCGAGTATACCCAATGCTTTACAGCTACGGCAAATCGGTACTTTCGTCGGCCTGAATCCCCACTTGAAACAGCTGGCTCTAGGTTTGCATGTGCACTTCGTTGAAGAGCTTGTCCCTGACGGTCCTGAAGGATTGGGGGTAATGGTCAGAGCTATTGTCAAGTCACAGCGTGCATCCCCCCGGCTTCTGTCGAGTGCGACGTGCTGGCCACACCCATTTTCTCTCCGCGAGCTTCGCTTATCTTCTTTCGTCATGGATGAAGACGCAGAGAAGGGCTTAAGCTTCCTTATTTCTCATTGTCCACTGGAAACGCTGTCGATGACGAGTGTCGCGGTGTATCGAGACCTCTCAACATTCTTCGACATGTGGAGGAGACCTGAAGCCTTGTCCTACCTACGAAATCTGGCATTCGAGACGAACACGCTCGACGAACACGCTATCGACTTCCCGGCACTTGTTCGCTTCTTGACTTATCTGGGAGGTATACCTCATAAGCTGCAGTCCCTAGTCTTTACAGGAGGCTGGAGGTTTCTCAACATGGAGAGTGCCGCCATCAAGGCCCTAAAGGCTTCTACGATTCTCGACAGTCTATGGACTCTAATCTGGGAGAGTTGTGTCGCCAAATGGTGCGACGACTGTGCCAGCGCTCGAGTTACAAGAAGAGAAATGAGTATCTTCGCTGACGTGGCCAGCTGCTGTCATAACATTGTCATACTAGGCCTTCCTGGTCTTTTCATGTCAGATCACATCTATGAGGACTTGAAAACAGAGAATCAGACTGTGCCTCTCCTCCACGGCATACCTCGTCTACGTTACCTTGTGCATCTTCATATACAAGACACGGACAGACTCCAGCCTGAGTGGTCTAGGTGGGCAATGGCTTCACTTGCAACCCTGAAAGCTTCAACAAGAGATACCGGGAACGACCCGGAATATTTTGTGGAGACTTCCCCTAAAGCAGAGGATAATGACTTCGACGACGAGCTCTTCCGTCTTGTCGCTAGGGCAATTGTGACTATCTCTTTGGAGAGCTCTGACACTCCATGGGATCGCGAAAGGCGAACTTCCGAATTATTCGCTGTCAGCTTCGGAGTGCTGAAGTGTCTAACGCGAGTCTGGCGAACACGGGTCTGGCGAACACGGCGGACGAGACATGCTTTAAGCCCAACGGCCGATTGTGGGATTAAGCACGATATTAGGACTTTCAAAGGTCGGGTCTCCCTCGAATTGTTTCAGCAACTGCGTGATATTCATTGATTTCTGCGCCTTCTCCTTAAGAGCGGCTGTTCTGAAATCCAATTCCCAGACATCAAATGAAATAATGTCTGACCACGACTGTCGGAGAACTGGTGAAATGTGTTACATCTGGTCAAATTGGGACGGACCAGGGTGTATGGATCAAGAATTTTGGCCCCCGCCCTATCTGTAAGTCGAGCAGACTGCTGTTGCTGATCCTGTCATTGTTGAAATTGATGTTGAATTTGATGTCTATGTTGATGTGTTGTTGCTGTTCCTTTACGCTGCCAGAACCGTGAACACACCGCCCTAGAAACATGACCGGCACCTGCGAAGCTTACCCTACGATTAGTCCTGCTGTTCAGTACTTGACAAGCCGCAGATCTCTGAAACCTGACGCCCAAACAATCTCTTTGAGGGCAATTTTAGCAACAATCTCCCGATCATCATCAACTTCCGTGTGTTGGGGTTGATTGCGCTCCATAATCAAGCGCCCAGCCAGTCCGACTCGATTCAGAGCAGCCACCTGCACCTGCCCTCAAGTTGAGATCTGATTCTTTCTGTTATCTTGCACTGCATTCGCGAAATGGCGGGATGAACCACAGCTACTTGAGTCAAAGGCACGTAGGCACCCTTTTGAAAGATCTTTATCTTGGTCCATGCGGTCTTGAAGATTCCGACGCGTCATTCTCCAGAGTTCCACAACCATACCTGGAGTCTTGTACGCGATTCTGGACTTCTGCGCTTCGTAGCATCACAACGCTGAGCTTAACGAGACCGAGACCCCGGCCAAATTCCTCTTCCTACTTGATTAGTGGTGCCCCTTTTGCATCCAAGTATTCGCTCGGAACTGCTCAAGACGAACAAGCCAGCACGTCTGGCGACACCCTTGGATTTGGAGGCTTACGTCCATTGACTGTCCAGCCGGAGCTTTTCACCTTGCTGCCTCGCCAGTGCTCGTATCCTAGTGGACACATCAAGGTCAATCATGAAATCAATGACCCTACAGCTGGTTTCTCTCCCTTTGCACGGGTAGGGCTCTTGAAAGATAGAAGCCTGTACGATGGCGTGTCTCGCATACAGACGACCAACAAAGTTCAAGGCGAAGACGAACTCGTACCACAGAAGCATGTTGATGTCCTTTCAGATGGTGTGTATCTCCTCACGGCTTCGCAAGACAGCTTTATAGGTGTTTCACTCTCACCTTCCGTCGACCCAACGACTTTCATCAGGAGCCGTCTCTCTGTGCAACTTGACGGTCCTCCTTCCCAGTCAGATGTTTTCTCCCCACCGAAGTCTCCACTTCAAAATCACAACTCAAGCTTGACGCTTCCTGAGGTTGATATACCTTATCATGTCCCGCAGCTTCGCAATCAGCTTTCCAATGCTGAAGAGGGTGCCTATCAGCAAGCTCGAAATCACCATCGAAGAGGCCTGAAGGCTCTTCCAGCAACATTACCTGGTCCAGCCTACATTGCCGAAGTCGTTGAAGGTGTACCAAGACCGGAACCGGCAACGGAGAGATCATCCAGGACCTCCGTGAGTACCTACTCTAGCTTGAAAAGGGTTAGCAGTCGGAGTCCAGTGCATGACTTCGCAGTCGTGATTGTGGAACGTGAGAGCAGCGGCGAGACCGATTACAGTGAGCCAACGAACCACGAAGACGCTTCCATACAATCCAGCGAGCACAGCATCGCCGCCAAGGCAGCGAATCTCATCCGAGACTGGAAGATAGAGTCCAATTGCGAAGAGCAGCAGCGCTTGGAATGGGAAGCGTACGGAAAGTGCCAATTAAAGACTGGTCCAGCCTGCCACAGGGCCGCTTGGAGAAAGGATTTGCTTTCGAGGGACTGCCAGCACCAGATTCGAACCAAGCTTCGGAGTAAGTGATACATTCCCTCATCTGAATTGTTCATCACCAACGTTTGACACATCATAGACAGTCACGTCTTCATCTTGCAAAAGCTACCTCCAGCTGCCTTCAACACCAAGACCGTCACCTGTGCCCACCCTTACTGCCCAGCACCACAAAAATGCAGCCCGCCGGCTTCATATCGGCTGAGCCTGGAGCCGAAAGAAAATCTCAAGCGCACTGTTCCACCCACGGAGCCCTTATACGCGATACACGCAATCAGACGACGTTTTGGTAAGCTCGAAGAGGGCCTGCACGGAAGAGGCGAGGATGGCGTGACGTGGTATTGCCTCACCTGTATCGAAGATCTCTGGAGAGGAGTGGGAATGCTCCGAGGCCAGCCGCACGCGAAGCGGAAACGGCGTGGTGACTCAGGACGTAAGGTAAGACCTGCGAACAACAAGCCGTTTCGTCTCTCTGGGGAGCCTTCTCCAGCCAAGAGCACCCACCTCCCGGATCTGAGCAGTCCGAGCCCTCTCCGGAAGAAGGTCAAGCTCTATTTGAGAGGTCCTCGGATCGCGACCGAAACAACTGCAGCTATGACACGATCCGAAAACGGCACCGAGGATGCGTCGAAGTTGGTTACAACGCAGGCTCCGAAAGAGAAAGCGGAATCCCGTCCGGACAGACCTCTCTCAACACAAGGGGAGAAACTCGCCGGAAAAACTTCCAAAACACCGACCACAGCAAGAACCCCATCATCGCCCTCGTCAACCGGAAAGAACGACATCACCAACACCACACGATCCCGAACCTACCCCGACATCCAGCACCCATCCCCCATCACCACCGCAACCCCGATGCGTCCCACACCCCCCTCCCACACTCCCATTCCCATTCCCATTCCCACTCCCACCTCCGCACACGCACACGCGCACGCCCACACCCCCCCACCGCCCCATCCCCCCACCCCCTCCTTCTTCTCCTCCACCTCCTCCATCCCTTCCCCCGCCCTAGCGTCCATAGCCCACTTCATCCACGCCGAAACGCGCGCCCACCCCTCAGGCCACTACACCCTCTCATCACCACAACTCTTCGCGCTGCGGAGATGGAAAGCCGTCATCAACTACCAGCGTATCTTTAACGTTCACGCCAACAGGACGTCCATGGAGTGGAATGGGCTAGATTTTGTGTATGCTGATACTGATGCTGATGGCGATGCGGATGAGACGGGGGAGGTGGAGGTCGATGTTTTGCCGGGGCGGGAGGTAGGAGGAGAAGAAATAGGAGGGGGAGCGGCGACGAGGATGGGTGTCATGGAGGTAGGTGGATTGGTGGTGGAGGTGTCGAAGGAGGAAGTTAGGGGGCGGGAGTTGAGTTTGGTGTTGGGGGTTGTGGATGGGAGGGTTGAGGAGGAGTTGGTGAGGTTGGGGTGGGGTGGGGAGGGGGTTGAGAGGAGACAGGGGGAAGCAGGCGGGAGGGGGAAGGTGAGGTTGCGGTTGAGGGTGGGGGAGAGAGAGGCGTAGAGATGGGGACGGTGTGGGGGAGAGTAGGTAGGGAGGGCGAGAGGGGGAGAGACGAGGAGAAGGAGCGTGGCGCGGTGAGGTTGACATTGGGGGTTGACGGGATGGATGTGGAGAGTCCGAGGGCGAGTGGAGATCAGGGTGGGGTATGAGCTGAGGTGGGTTTTGGTTGTAGGAAGCATGGACGTCATCAGGAAGCGTTCGAGATAGAACGGCCGTCCTCTCTGTTCACTCCATTGGACCATCTAGATGCTCACGTATCTTTCCGCCATGATAGTCACAACCGAAGCAACAGCCCCATGCATCCCCCCTGCCCACAAAATAAAGGGCTCGCCTTCCAGCTCCATAACACCCCAACACAACCATCCCAAACAAATCTCCTTTTCCACCCCCCTCAACAACACCCCCCAACTCCCCTACTTCCTCTTCCCACCCCTAACCCTCTCCTCATAAGCCCTCCACGCCTCCCTCCGATACCTCTCCGCCTCCCTCTTCCGATCCCTCGCCTTCAAGATCCCCCTCCCCACGATTACCACATCGCACCCATCCTCCAACACCACCGACCTCGGCGTCCGATACTGCTGGCCCAACCCATCCCCCCCCACACCCGCAGCCGCGACGTTCCCATCATCAGACGGAGACGGCAACGAGACGCCCGGCGTAAACGAAATGAAATTATCGCCAGGCTCGGTATTCAGCGACCGCTGCGCGACGAAGCCGAGCACGAAATCTCGATGCTGTCGCGCCACGTCGACGCAGCGGTGCGTGTACGCGCCCGTCAGCAGGTTGCCCTCGGAGCTCATCTCCGCCAGGAGGAGCAGGCCTCGGGCGACGGGCGCGTCGTTGAGTTCGATGCACGTCTGTCGCTGCTTGCCCGCCCGCGGCCTGCCTTTCCCTTGCTGTTCGTCGCCGCCCTCGCGCTCGCGCTCGTCGGAGGATGAGGGGGAGGAGGAGGAGCGGTCGCCCGGCACGCTCCGTGGGATGAGCAGTGGCGGCTGCGGCACCGTGCGCTCCGTGTACTGGCTGATGGTCGTGGCCGTGACGATGCTGCGTTTGCGGCCGGAGCGGTCGGACGAGCGGGGCCGATCTTCGCGTGCAGCCGTGTCGTCGTCGGCGTCGGCGTCCGAGTGCGAGTAGTAGTCGCCGTCGGAGGAGGTGCGCGGGGTGCCGGCCGAGATCTCGGTCGAGACACACTGGTTGAGGGCAATGAGGGTGGCGGCGGCGGCATCCTTGAGGGCGGTGACGATGGCGGGGCCGGGGAAGATGTGCGCGTTCACGAGGGGCGCCCAGGTCGCGATGCGGTGGTGGCCTGAGGTGTATTGTTTCTGGACGGTGCCTGGGTTTTTGGGGAGAACGTCATCAGCTTTTGCTCTCTCTTGAGTGCTCTTCTGCCTTGTTTGAGGGATGAGGCCTGGTATGGGTGGTGGTGGTGGGCCTAAACTAACTTCCAATGTCACCGAACTTGCGGTCCTCGAACAGGAGGAAGCCTTTCTGTCGGCTGATTTCTTTTAGTTGTCGGACCGTCCGCTCGCTCCAGTCGTCGACGATGTCGGCGTGCGTCTTGAGGACGCATATCGAGTCGCCGACGTCTTCGGCTAGCTGGATGAGGGCGGCGCTGCTGCAGATGTCGGCGGAGACGCAGAGGTTGGATTGTTTGATCGAGATGAGGTTGAGGAGGTAGACTGCTAGGGGGTGGGTGTTGGGGAGGGAGGCGCGGTGCGAGAAGGATTGGTTGAGCGTTGGATGTGGCGAGGCTGGCATGGTAGTGGTGTTTACTCTTCCAGAATTGTGACAGGAGCTCGACACGGTGAAGAGGACGGAGGATGAGGACGGAGGATGCTAGTATAGGACTATATGATCAAGGACATGGACAGTATCATATCTTGTGGTATACCTATACTCCGTGATCCGTATATCTCGCAGCAAAGTGGATTGGCGCAAGCTGCGTCAACTTCAATATTCGAGTGCATTTCTCATGGTGGGGCAGAGCAAGACTAACAGCTTTGAGTCTTGGCTTTGCATGTAACTTTGATCACGGGCCAGGCGCTTCTACCCGGGAATACCTTCATTAGGTAATTTTTTCCGTATTTGTATCTATTCATGGCCTGAGACGCCTTCCTCTACTATATGTACATTTCTTTTGAGAACTTTCCAAGACTACTCTTTCGTAGTCAGGCCATGGCAGCCACTCTAAAGTTCGATGCCAGCCTGCGCAATTCGCTTTTTCGCTGCTGCTACCTCTGATACTCCAATCTCACCCACACCGTACCTGGCGGAAGTCGTCAGCATCGTGAAGCAGGGATAAGCCCGGATGTAAGAAAAACACTCACCATGCAATGGCAGCAATTCCCAAGAGTGCACTCAAGCAGCTGAACACAAGCGCCACAATACCCCGCGCCGTGAAGCCAGCCGGCAGCGGTGCAGGTGATACATTGGCGCCTGTCAGATCAAGTAGGTCTTTTGTGTTGCCGGCCGCGTTGCCAGATGTCGGGAGACCCTTTTCATTGCAGACTTGTAGATGATCGTGGGGTATTACAAGGCTTTTCTGCAACTCCTCGGGCGCCTCGATCATCGTGGCTACGAGACCGGAGGCTACATGCCATTCAATGTGACAGTGGAATAGCCAAACACGTGAAAGGAACCGTCAGCAGGCGAAGGGTACAAAGGTCGGTGGGGTACTTATCTGGGTTGTCCGCCCTGAAACGAAGCACAAGGTTTCCGTTGGGATTCACCATTATAGTGTCCCTTCGCATAGGGACCTTTGGAAGCGTCGCATCGCCAGAGTAAAAGCCGGCTGCCTCCTCAGATCTGGCAACGGTCTGAAAGGTGTGGCCGTGGAGGTGGAATGGATGTTTGCCTTTATCATCGTTGTTAAGGATGATTTCAACAATTTCACCTTTTTGGAGGATGAAGGCATTCGTGTTGGTGCCATAGATCTCGCTGTTGGTGGCTAAAGGACCGGAAGACATGACAGAGTAAAGTGTAGGCACCTTGGGGCGAACATACGTTATGTTGTTGAAGAAGGCACTAGAATTATGGTTAAGGGCCATACGGGATTCAATAATCTCTCGGGACTGACTAATTTGCCCCGTCACCCAGATTGCCCATCTTGACATCGAGCGTTATAGAATGGTCTACTGAGTGATACGTCTCCATACCATCAGTAGGAACCAGAGTAAAATCGTCAAAGGCATTGAATTCATCGAGTAGAGCCGGTTTTGGTAAGTCCTTGGTCTTATCATACATAAGCCAGCCAGTGACGTTAGGGTTCAGACCGGGCGGGATAGTGTCAAAGAGAGCCTTCCACATGCTTCAGCTTTACTCTTCATACACCTTTCATCGGAAAGGGTACTTACCTGGTCCATACTGCTGACGATGGCAAAGTTCGAATCCGTGTTGTTCTTCATCGTGACTAGCACACTATATCGCTGCGCGGTGGTAATATAAATCGTTTCCGCTTCGGCTGGCTCGGTGTAGATACCGTCCACCTCGACGATACGCATAGTGTGACCTTCGAACCACAGGTACTGTCCGGCGAAGGCGCCCATGTTTATCATACGGAACAAATAAGTTTTACCAGGTTCGACCGCAATCGTCGTATTTTGCGTATCGTTCATGAGCGCTCCGTTAGGTACTGGTTCGGCTCCTGTAGGATTGAGCCTGCTGACAAACTTCTGCAGCAGAGGCCGCATTTGATCGTGGTACCAGTCCGACACGGTAAGGACGATTTCCTCGTCGTAAAGACCTTTGTAAGGAGACTTAGGGTCCTCGACAATGAGTGCGCCGCGAAGGCCGTCCGGATATTGCCCCGAATCATGTGAATGGTACCAGTAAGTCCCGGGTTGGTCAACCTGAAACAGTCAGAAAAGCGTTGGGCAAAATCGTTCGGTCAGTTAGTAGCGAGGCGTACCTTGAACTTGTATGTGAAGGAGCTGCCCGGGGGTATCGAGCACTGACTCGTACCCACAGGTCCATCCATGTGGGTGGTGCCATTCATATAGAGCCCGTGGAAATGCAAGCTTGTGCTCTGATTGCCAAGCTGGTTGTTGACGTTGACCACAACACTATCTCCCACAGTAGCCCTGATCTGGGGAATCGGCCATTGGCCGTTAATACCAAGGGTAGGACGTTGAAAAGCACCGTCAGGGTTGGTTATAACCCAGGTGATATTGAAGTCATAGGTGACAACAGCGCCAGAAACGAGAAAGCTGAAGTACAGAAGAAGGACGGCAGATCTCGCGAGCAGGTTGGATTGTAAAGGACCCATTGTAAAGGCACCTTATGGAATCACACTGGCCACGATAATGATGTGGCGATGAGTCGAGATACGTGAGATGCGGATACGTGAGAAAGTCCTTATATCAGCCGGGAAGGCCTCGGTCACAAAGGAAAGCTGGAGCACCTGACGTGTGCAGTAAGCTCTCCGACGAACGGACCCCGCTTGAGATGCGTTCCCCCTATTTCTCCTGGGGTTCTGTACGACTGAAGGTGAGAGGCAACCCCTGAGGTCCAGTAGCCCGAGAGGTGAATGGCAGTTCCCACAATGTGTTATACGATGATTGGTTGATTGGTTAAGCTGGTGGCAGGATTTTCAACCGAAAGCTGATCGACTTCTTTCTTGGCCTTCTCTTTTTTCAACCCTTGACCGACATCAGGTTGAGAGCAGGATCAATTAATAGTGAGTGACATCAGCCAATGCCGTAACGAGACCTGCGGTAAAACGGCACAATGGGGATGCCGAATCCAGACGACCGTCACGGTGATTTTGGTATTGGCACGGGCGTGACTTTCAAGCTCTAGACTTCTTAGTGCTCTTCTTAGAGAACTAGAACGACGGCGATATCATTAATATTGCCGTGACGGGGGGTAAGGTTATGACTGAAGGGTTGATAAATATTGTAATGGGCGGAACTTGTATTTCCCGCTTATCAGATCACAAGCGCGCGATCAGATAAAATTGTGATATCGGCTAATGCAGCAAGATGGAAGCAGAGATTAGATCATCTGATTACCCTCGGTCCGGCCGGATGAGGAAGGCTTATCAGATCCTGCAGCGGTGTCAGCCGAAAAGTACAACTCCCACAGTCACCGATTTTCCCTCAAGCTATTTCCCCGACATCGGAGGAACATAAGGTAAATGTCGGTGACTTACCTCACTTGTGACTGACTTGACTTGAGGTTCCAAGGTTTATGACAACTTGTAACATCCGCCAAGATCAATAAGGTACGAGGTAAGGCATTTGCCGTTTTCTTCGCACTAGGGTCACCCCGCTCGGCTCGGCGGCTACCTCGTACCTGAGCCACTTGTGCGCTCTTTATCAGATCGTCTATTCCACTTTTTATCAGATCAACTCCAGCGTCAATTCTTATCAGATCAGACCACTCCTGACCCCATACGACCCATTCGTCTGTCGAAGCCCTATATTTTTCGAGAAGTCGGTTTTCGTCTTTTGCTCGTCGGGTGTCGCTATCATGGTGAACGTGTTTGCCGTTCCTGGTGAGTCTGAGACCACCTTGAAATGGTCCATTCGCAGCGATGTTGACCCTATCCAACAGTGTTTTTCATATGCCTTCGAGAAACCATTGAGACCGGCATCATTGTCGCGATTCTGTTGGCTTTCCTCAAGCAGACCCTGGGTCCGGATCGAGACGCAGCAATATACAAGAAGCTGGTGAGACAGGTAAATAATCCCAGCAAGATGCATTGACCCAAGCTTCCTGCCAACTGACGCTGTTCAGGTGTGGTGGGGTACGATCCTGGGGCTGCTTGTTTGTATCGTCATCGGTGCAGGTATGATCGGTGCGTTCTATGGCCTCGGCAAGAACCACTGGTCCGGCACGGAGGACCTCTGGGAAGGAATCTTTGCCCTTATCTCTTCCATTATCATTACTCTCATGGGCGCTGCACTGCTTCGTGTGTCGAAGCTTCAAGACAAATGGCGGATAAAGCTTGCGAAAGCCCTCGAAGCGAAGGATGTCACCAAAGGCAGTCCACGCAGCGGGTTCAAGAGATGGTGCGAGAAGTATGCCATGTTCTTACTCCCTTTCGTCACCGTCCTCAGGGAAGGCTTGGAAGGAGTAGTCTTCATCGGCGGTGTTAGCCTTGGGCTTCCGGCTACTTCATTTCCCATACCAGTTATTCTTGGTATTGCGGGTGGATGTTTCGTCGGATTCCTCATTTTCAAGTAAGTTGTCGTCCCAAAGGTTACCGCCCTGTTGTTCAGGATACTAAAGTCTTTGGCAGGGGCGGGAAGCTCGCATCGATCCAGACATTCCTGGTCATCTCGACTTGTTGTCTCTATGTGGTTGCCGCCGGCCTTTTCTCAAAGGCAGTCTGGAGATTCGAGGCAAACAAGGTGTGTACTGTAGAGAGTGAGATTTCGCGTGTCGACTAATTTGGCCGAAGTGGAGCTCGCTGGCGGAAAGCGCAGGAGAGTTGGGTTCCGGCCCGGGATCCTATGACATCCGTCAGAGTGTATGGCACGTTAATGTGAGTAGCATCAGCTGCCTTGTTGCTTGCGTCCCATCTTCATCGCTGACCTATCCTCGAAGTGTTGTAACCCTGAGATCAACGGCGGAGGAGGCTGGGGTATCTTCAATTCCATTTTCGGCTGGCAGAACTCTGCAACCTATGGTTCCGTTATCGCCTACAACCTTTACTGGGTCTGCGTCATAACAACCTTCCTGGCTATGCGGTACAACGAAACACGAGGACATTGGCCGTTCCTGAATCGAAAGCCTGAAACTGTGTTCGATGCTGCCAGTACGAGCGGTGAAGAGTGCACTCAGCGAAGAGTATCATCTGACCTTGATGAAATAAAGAGCGAAGAAGAAGGTGTGAAGGCCACCACCAAAAACATCGATTCATGAATTCTGTTGGCGTTTAGTGAGCGCGCTTTTGCATCACGACCAGTGCTTGAGCCTCGAGCGGGCAGAGGAGCTTAAATGAAGCATTGCAAGGCGTTTGTGGAGGCGGTGTATTGTGGACTTTGAACGTCGGCGTTGGCAGGTTGATATAGACTCAGGTCGTGCGGAGTAGACAAAAGCGACTCCAAGAGCGTTGATAGGGACCTCAAAAGATCTGACGCAGGAGCTTTCAGCACAGAAGATCTTCTATACCCTCATTGCTGCTGTATTCCATCATCCTGTAGCTGTGCTTGCAAGTCGAATGCAAGAAGGAAAACTGGAGGTATGAGCTCTCGTGTCGTATGTAAGCTGCTTCAGGAGCACGGTGATTGGCTAGCATCTCCTACAGTACTACACTTTGTACAAGTACTTGACTGTGGCAATAGCCAACAAAACGGCTCAAGAACATCCATCGGTTTTGCGCGAGGAGGTCTTCATCATGGCTTGGCCTTACCCATAGATATCTTTCTTCCGGATTACGATGGCTATGCTTAGAGCGTGATAACAACGACTTGAGCGAAGAACTTGCCCTTCTTACCACCTCAGCAAGTCGATCTTTTCAGCAGTCTGACGTTCGCTTTCGAAGGATCTTGAGACGCACCAGGGAGGTGCTGCAACATCACATGCACGCATGCAGTCCACTGGCTCAACCTCAGACGATGCCGCGGCCGAAGACCTAGAGTCAGAAGAGTCAGATAAACACGCCTCCAGCCAAAGCGGGTTGGACGACGAAAGATTTATACGCATCAAGGACGATGCTGACCTCGTTTTGGACGTGGAGGTCTCACCCGGGGACGCACACATCTTATATCTTGTCACTGCGGTCAAGCTCCGAGACTCGTCGCCCTACTTCCGCAACTTGCTCGACCCCGAGAAATTCAGTGAAGGCGTGCGTTTGACCGCCGTACAGCGAACGCTGCGGGAGCGATATCGATCTTGGGGAGATGTGCCTCCCAACGAGCTGCCCCGCATACCGATTACGGACATTGGGCAATTATCGAGCCATCTCCGTCATGAGGAGGCAATGACTGCCTTTCTGAGGGTCTTACATGGGGTTTCTCCTCAGGTGAACTCGGCCTCTCCTTCCTCGCTTGCCAATCTTGTTGTCGTCGCGGATAGGTTTGATGGATTGAGCAGTATCAGGGAGCTCGTCAGGAAGCATCACGGCCTATATAATGCCATCGCAACAAAGTGGCTCCATTCGACATACAAGGAGGAGCCAATACGTCAGATATTGCTCAGTGGCATGCTCCTGAACATACCGCAATGGGTTACCTCTTGTACGACGCGAATGGTCAACCATGGGTCCCGGTGTTGGGGATCTGTAGCAGAGGGTGTGGATGAAGAATGGAAGGCGCTTTGGTGGACACTACCTAACGGGTTTGAAGGTGGGTCGATGTCTATTTCCCATGATATCCTGGGACTGACGTAGTCAGAGGAGTTGATCTACCGCCGCGAATCTATATTGAATACTCTGAACGATCTACAAAGCTATTTCCTCAAGGCCTATACTTCGAAACACCGCCAATGCAAGCTTGGGTATGACTCTTCCGCCCAGTGCGACTCGTTCCAACTGGGCGAAATGGTCCGCTTCTTTACTCGTGTCGGGATGTTACGCTTGCAATGTATGATGTATGACGACGGCGACCCTCCGTTCTTCACGGGCTCAGTCGACAAGTTGCTTGAGAAGCTGCGTCAGTGTCCGTCGTACCAAATCAACGAGCATCACTCACACTGCGGGCTCAGAGCCCGGCTGTTGCCAGTGATCGAGTTGATCCAGGGCCTTTTCGAGTCAGAGGCCGGGATTTGCGGAAAGTGCTGGGTTCAGGGCAGGGCAGAACCGATGTGGTTACAGCATGCTCGAGTGAAGCATTGGACCTATTCGCGCTCGAAAATCCTCTCCAAGAACAAGTGCGAGCGGCATGACCAGGCTCGAGAAATGTTCACGGCGCAGGAGAGGGTTTGGGAGCCTCCTTCCAATTCGGCCAGCTAGCGGGGCGTGTGATTTTCAGCTTAGACATTGGTACAGATATCGGCCTCACCGCCGATAAGGTAGACTGGAATATGAAGCTGGCCACAAAGGCTGGAGGTGTACCGTCAAGCACGACCTTCCGTCAGGCAGAATCCAACAATATCCAGATCTCCATACCTACTGCAGTGTCTGTAGTGGAGACCTGCCCGGGGCGAATCTAAGGTTTGTGCTAGCAATGCATTGCCATGCTCACTCTGCCTGGGGAAACAGGAGAGAGGTGTGGCCCATCAGGCTGTGATTACCCGAAAGGAGTAGAGGATGCGAAACGAGCCTTACAGTGCTTATGTTCTGCAGGAACACATGGACCTTCAAGGTTGGGGGCCAGATAACTTAAGGTACTGACCGCCTTTGCGATCAACTTCTAATTGGTTGTTCTATCTCGGCTCTCGTTCTGCCGATTTGAGGCAAAGCCGCTGCACAGCCTTAAGGAGCCGCAGCCCCGGGGCATTGGGCGCTAGCGCTTAGTTAAGGCAAGGAAGTCATTTAGTGGCTCTAACCCACAGGGTGTTCAGTACCATAGTGCGAAGTAATCGTCTCGTTTGTCTCAGGATGAGATTTGTTCGATGTTGTCACGATTATTCACTGCGTCACGATTAGACACCTGGCGGAGTAGCCGCCTTCCTCATCCAGCAAGAGCAAGCAATGGCAGTTGTCGTCTGTGTGTTTGATGATCGTTTGGCTTTCCACGAGGCAGAGCCTGCCCATCATTTGTACCGTGTTGGGCCCCCTGGGGAGGGCGATGACTTCAAGAGCAAAGAGAAGCTGTGTATGTTAGATAGAATATAAGATCCTCTCAACGCCGATGTCTCAAGGTCTTATGTTCACCATCTCAACTGGCAAGATCAAGTGACACTTCTATCACTCTTCTAGAGTATCACCAGCTTGACCACTTTCTACCCGCTAACCTGCATCCGGCTTTATACTTCACCTCCGTCGTTGTATTCATAACAAAGCAAATTCACCCCCGTCAATATGCCCCTTATCATTGGCCCATCGCCATGTTCGAACAACACCTTCTCCTTCCACGACATCCCGCCTCACGGCAGTAACAAAAGAATGCCTATCTTGGGCGCTCTCAAGAGCAGGCTCTCCCGCAAGATATCCACCTCCTCGTCCAGAACGGCATCTTTCAAGTCGAGCAACTCCTCCGACATGGGCAGCAGCAACCCTTTCAGCAACATCTCACCTAGCACCCGCCGACCTGGTACGCTCACACTCCCCCATCCCCTCATCACCACCGCACCCCACCCATCACTAACAACCTCCCTGCCACAGACCCCTCAACTCCCTCCACCTACAACAGCCACCCAGCTTCCTCCACCGACAACGCCCCCCCACCAGCCTACACCGCCGCCGCCCCCACCACCATCCTCCCCGGCCCCACAACAGACACAGACGACGACCCCTACGCCTTCCTCTCCACCTTCGACACCATCTTCCTCGTCGACGACTCCGGCAGCATGGCCGGGCGCTCATGGCGCGAAACCTCCGCCGCCCTGCGCACCATCGCGCCCATCTGCACCGCGCACGACGCCGACGGCATCGACCTCTACTTCCTCAACACCCCGGACTCGCCCGCCTTCCGCAACATCACCACGGCCGCCGCCATCGCGCGCATCTTCGACTCCGTCCACCCCCGCGGCGGCACCCCGACCGGCACCAAGCTCAACCGCATCCTCAAGCCCTACCTGGCCCGCGTCGAGCGCGAGGGCGACGCCGTCAAGCCGCTGAACATCATCGTCGTCACCGACGGCGTGCCGAGCGACGACGTCGAGTCGGTTATTATCAGCGCTGCGCGGAAGCTGGATCGCGCGGACGTGCCGGCTTGGCAGGTTGGGATTCAGTTCTTTCAGGTCGGGGAGGAGAGGGGCGCGGCGGAGCATTTGCGGAGTTTGGATGATGATCTGGCGGAGGAGAGTGGGGCGAGGGATATGGTGGATACGGTGCCGTGGAATGGGGTCGGTGGGAGGGGGTTGAGTGCGGATGCTATTCTTAAGTGCGTGCTTGGTGCGGTCACCAGACGGCTGGATCGGAAGAGGAATAGTGCTGAGATGAGGAGGTGAGGCGGTTGAGGCGGTGAGGTTGAGTGGAGAGGTGATCGGTGGGGCAAAAGCGGAGGTCGAGATTGGCGATCAAAGTCTCTTTTGTCTATGCTTCTCCTTCTTCTCCTTCTCTTCTACCGGCGCGGGTTCGATCAGTGCAATTCGAGCCCGCCCGGATATTGTAGCTGGGACGGGACACCGGCTTTTCTTGCTACTTTGGTGCACGCACCACCTTCTCTATCTTTTTCCTCCATTGCACTACCCGCAGTCCAACATCGGCATCAATCAATTAATAGAACGAACCTCAATCCCGTCCTCCACGCTGCTGCTCACTCTCAACCAACACACGTCGCTGCGCAAATGCAACAGCGAAGATGTCATGGTCATAGTCATGCCATGAATCCCACGTCTTCTTCCCCCTCGAATCCCTCTGCCCTATCCACTCACTCCCTCCCTCTTCCTCCCCTACTTCCCGAGTCCAAACCTAAATCCAACCCAATCCAACAAGCTACCTATACCCATCTCCCTTACCTATCCGTCATTTCTCTTCCACACCCCAACCCCTCCCCTTCAAAACTTACTCCCAAAACACGCAACGCACTCTCCACGGCTCCCCCAACAACCAAGCACGCAACCCCCGCCTCCCGGCAGACGCTCAACCTTGCACCCTGCCCCCTTCCGGCCCCCTTCCCACTTCTTCCCGCGTAGACGCCACGACTTCCAAGACAGGGCAGATAGGGTCAAACGGGCAGGTAGGCTTAAGCGGACAGCCAGGTAGATCGGCGCACACAGCCGGAATCCGCCGACCAACGAAGGGATCAGCGACGAGGACGAAGGCAGCGTCGCAGCGAAGGCCGCGGGTCATGGGGGTTGGGTCTGGAAGGCAGTCGGAGGGCGTGAGGGGATGGCGGGGATGGTAGAGGGTTGCGTTGGCGACGACGGGTCGGGAGGGGGACTCGGGTGGGTTCAGATTCGGACAAGGGGTAAGGGGCACGGCAACGATCGTGGGTCAAGGCTCGGACGTGTTCGTTGCGGGGAAGCCGATGCGAAAGCGACGGTGGGGTAGGGAGCATGAGGGTGTTGGAATGGTGATGTATCTATAGTGTAGTGTATGTATGTACATATGCGCCTGAGCGGCGGCGGTGAACGGTCAATGCCCATATAGATGGATGGATAGATGGGCGACGGTGTAGATAGCGACGTGGGAGAAGTAAGTCGAAACATACAGCAAGATATACATAGCAGGATATATATATCGACATCCCCGCAGTAGCAAATAAATCAAACCGGATCCTTCCGTACGTATCCACCTCGTCAGCAGGGAATTGTTGCAAATAACATGCGAAGCAAAATATATATTTCCAGAAAACGCCGGTCTGGGGTATCCGGCGTAGAAACCCATATGTATATACGAGTGAAGTAAAAACGTTGGTCAATACGGCACGATCATGTCTCCAAGATACGCCAAGTCATCGAGCAGCTCCTCCGTGGCGGTGAGGCGGTGCGCAGAGCCGTCGTTCCACGACTGCACGAGGCCGGGACTGCGGTCGTGGGAGTCGGGTGCCGGTCGTGGCGGGGCGGGTGAGAAAGCGCCGCGGGGCGTTGGGAGCTTGCGTGGGGTGAGGTCTGAGGCGTGGTGGAGGGCGGGCAGACTGTAGGCTTGGAAGGTGGGAGCGTTGTGGTCGAGGTTGGGCAGCGGATCGAAGGTGGGGTGGTTGTCGGCTACGTCGACGGGGCGGCTGGTCGGGTGGGAGTAGGTTGAGGTTCGGTACTCGTGCGGGGTGGTGTTGGTTGTTCCGTCGAGCTCGGGACTGGATGGGGTGTCGAAGTGGAAGGAGAGCCGGTAGGGTGAGAGGGGGTCGCTGGAGGTGTCGGTTGCTGACGTCAGTGATGGCGAGGTGTGGTCGTCTATGATGTCGGGTGACGTGGGTGAGGGCGCGACAGTGGTCGTATTCCAAGCCGAGAAGTGGTTGCGCAACAATTGTGGAGGTGCTCCGTTTGGAGGAAAAATGGGAGGCTCCAGCGTGTGGAAGTTGTTGAGGTTGGGAGTGGTAGCGTTCTGTGTCAGGGCTGCGTTCGAAGCAGTATCGGGGTTGTGGTTGTTTGAGGCGTCTTCGCTAGTCCATACTCTAGGTAGGTCTGTCGGATACTCGAGACTGACGTGCCGGGCCGCTTGTATTTGGCACTCAAAAGGAGCTTCCAGAAGTGTGGGACAAATCGTATTCTCAATCCCCAGGTCTTTGGACTCTCTCTGGAAGCCGTAAATGTCTGACCCAACATCTGCTTCCTCAAAACGCACTGAATGTCTCAATGAAGACGTCTCCCCAAGGTTTGACCTCGACCAAGTAATTTGAGATACACAAATGTCTTGCCGCGAGATCGGGCGCTCTGCAGTAAGAGACGGCTCTGAATCTCGCTCCTCCACCGGATATGGCGAAAAAGGGGAGATCCTCGAATGAGACTCTGACTGCGTGACACGGAGAGGAGAACAGCGGCGGGCCTCATCGGTACGGCTGATGCGTACGGGTTCTTCAAGATCAATCTTCCTTTCCACATGTATTCCGTGGCGACGCCCGCGATCCCATTCCGAGTCTGCCCCTGCAGACAAAGGGGGTCTGCCGCGACAAAGTGCCACCCGGGGCATAGAACTGCGCTTGGGTGACAAGGACCGGCTCATTCTTCCCGTTGACGTCATGCGTGCACAAGACAACAAGGACTTCAGAGTCGGAGAACTTCTCGAACATGGAGAGTAAGTCCTTGACTTCGACGACCAAGGTGAGCGTCCGGACCCGGGTGAGGCAGATGGAGCCGTCAACTCGTGAAGGGAGCTTTGCAAAGCTGTGAAGCAAGACAGCTTCGGTACGGGCGGAGGTCTCGGATTCAGGTACTTGTCATCCGGATTCATGGTACAAGTCGCAGGAGTGCCCGAGCTCGTAGATCCGTTGCGGGACCTTTGGTCCTCTCCGCCTAATTGGATGGGGACCTCAAGGACGTTGACTGGCTGTCCGGGAAGTAGAGGGCAGGAAGTTGTTGACGGTTCAGCAGGGTTGTGATATTCGACATCGCCGTTCAGTTGGTACTGCAGGTTGTTGTCCGTCAATAAACCATACTACCTCTATGCTAGGGCAGTGGGAAGCGTACGAAGTACCAATACTTTCCTCCCATCTTCAAGCCTCCGTTCCGCTTTTGGTGACTGTTATCAAGCTCCCCATCGCATATGATGTTCTCGAAAGTATGACAGCCCCGCCAGTGTCCTCGTCCGGTACGGAGATCCTTGTCCATAGGATAGGGTTTGCGAAAATTGTCCCACGACCCAAGGAGATCAACGGAAGCTGTACTTGGAGGTGTCTGGCTATGTGCATGTCAGCCTACAAACCATGCATAAGGTATGGAAGGTCCGAGAGCGTGCTCTTACAGGATGAAGGTCATAAGGGTAGTCGAAGACATGTCGGGTAGCGGCGTGATTATGATTAGATTATTTGACGTGATTCGGATGAAAGACGTTCAGGACCAGCCTGTAGGTAGGTACGATAGGAGAAAGACTGTTATGGAAGGAGTGACTATTCTCGTAGGTCGCTGTATCGGGAATATTAAAGTCAGACCCAGCCTGAATCTTCCCAGGATAAGGTAAGTGATTGAGGAAATGAAAATGAAACGTACAATGCAGTGCAGGTAGTGCAATTGGAAATATGGACGTCAGTCACAATATCAATATCACTGAATTCAGAGATTGTAGTGTGATTCTTTGTCTCTGGTCTTGATATACTCGTACTTCGTAGCCAGTTGCGAGGTCCGCTGTTGTTGCGTACAAGGTGACGTAGTTCTGTAGCCCTATGGTCGAGTTTATGATGGCGGACTTGATACGGCGTCAGTGATCGCGCTGCATCAGAATCTTCACTCTTGGCCCGATCAGCACTGCGCAATAAGCATGGCGACCAATGAATTGTAGTGACTATCAGGCAGAAGCGCCGGATGTTCAAGAGGAGGTTGTATTAGTAGGTATATCCGGAGCAAAGGTGGGCCTCATGTTGGCGCTTCTTGAAGCAGCAGTTCGAGGACGGTTGAGAAGGACCGATGGATTAAGTGGACTCTCACGACACAGCCGGCGTTGTCGAGATATAAGCAAGCATTGCCAGTTGTCAATGGTAGTACGAGCGATAGGGCTGGCCGTCTGTTCCCAGCACCCATGACCACTTCGTATGGCGGCCCGGTATGGGTGTACCTATTTCAAGGTACGGTGTCATAGTCCACTCGGAATCAGGAAATCAGCAGCAGCAGCAATCAGCATCAGCATTAGTTAGCATCAACGTTGATGTGCACACGCTAATAGAGACTCTCTAAATTAGCTGTAGCTGTGGCGGAGACCAGCCTGCTGGGGTTTGGTCGACTCTGCTTGACTCTGACCGTCGCAAAAATGGTTCGACTTTAGCTTTCTCCATTATTCCCATCGCTGACGGGATTGGATCATTTTCATTTCCATTCATTTCATCCCGAGTCCGAATCTCACTCACATATCTTGGCCCATGACATGGCTGATTAAAACACTGTTGGCCGGGAAAAGCAGATGATAATAAGCTAGCAAGTCGTTCGTTGTTCATTTCCAGCGTCTCTTCCGAGAGGCTTCTTCGCGTTCAATCATTTCCTGAGCTAGGATGCTGTGTTACGTCTTCCAAGCTTGTTCCGTCGGCTAGTACTTGGAGTGGGGGGCGACTGGCGTACGGCAGACCATATCCTGGCGGATCGCCCTGAGCAGAGCCTGAGACCGTGGCTCCGAATAGGAGGTCGAGGCTCAGCCTTCGCTCGGCTTCGCAGCCGGCCTGTACGGAGTAACTTAGGCCTAATACCAATTGATAGACCCACAGGGTCATGTCATGGCCACCTTGTTCTTTTGTTCGGTGGATGCAGCTTGGAAGACACACCGGAGTGTGGCGATTGCTTGATCAGCAGGATTGGATGGTCGGAGATTATCCTGCATATCGTACAGAACCTGGTATGTTCACCTGCAGGTATTTGTACAATCACACGTACGGTACCTCATCCATATCAGGATCTTCATCACAAAGTATTCGCTAGCTGAACTGTGGCTTCTTATAGGTTCAGTAATCCTGGTCCTTTAATGCGACGCGCCACTGCCTCCATACACTGCCTCCTGAAGGCAGTCACTCACCCGCCACAGATGGCATATACTAACCATATACAACACCCACTCAGGGACCGGCGTCAGCATTCATGATGAGTGTTCACGCAGAGAAGATGAATATTGTACTTTGTACTGGATACTCTTGTGCTTTTTGTTTACGCTACACATAATTACCAAGAGTACCATTTGGAATTTTTGTTTCCTCAACATGAAACCATTGTATTCGACGACGGCCCCTTCGCAGGGAGTGATTATCTGTCGGCCCGCCTAGAAAGTGTTCTGCTATATTAGAGAACTCCAGGGCGGTGTTCTCTCTGATTGCGACTCATTGAGCGGCTACCCGCTGACCACGCAGTAAAAGTTGAATCCTGCATGTTCCCGGGGTCTCCAACGAGCAGTCTTCGATGCATAGTGGCTCTCCTCCATTCCTACTTACGGATTACTGTCTTGGATCGTTGCTGTAATCAACCGCGGTCTGTTTTCCAATCACATGCCTTGTTTATGCGCGAAGAGTGAGCGCCAGACCAAAGCTTTGGAACCTGTGCCACTTACAGTACTGCATGATCTCAAAGCCTTGCTGGCAATGCCTTCTCTGAAATGCTCCGCTTTCAGCTTGAAATATATTGTATCTTTCATCCTCTTCTGTGTTTCAGGCGTTGGAGACGTGGTCTTGGACGTCACTCAACCTGAAGATAAGATGGAGCCAGCTTGTCTAACATCCACATCCACGCTCGATTGCTGGATCTTCTTTCTACTATTCCGTGATTAACGCCGGCTCTCCAGACGTCGTTTCAAGCTATTTGAATCTAACACAGACTTCATCCATATAAACGGGGTTCCTCCCCTTGCTGTCAACGACGAAATGCCATCGGTGTCCGCCTAAGAAGGCCTTTAGATGGACCCGTTCAGCGCCGCGGCCGGCGCTTTTAGCGTCATCTCCCTAGCGATACAACTTGTCGAAAAGATTCAGGAAATCAGAGACTTCTGGAGGTCCGTCGAAGAATCTTCGACGGACGTTGGTGATATTCTGTATGAGCTGGATTGCGTCCTCGACATATTACAGGGTCTCGCAGAATTGGATGCCTCATTGGGCCCATCTAATGATGGAGCACTCAGGAAAGTCCTACAGACATGCGGCATACATGTGAGAAGACTGTCCGCTTGTGTTCAAGATCTAAAGTCTGGTTTCGCCGGTGGTAGAGCGATTCGAGCATGGACTTCTTTGAGATTCGCTCTGAGGCGAGAGCGCGTCCGAACATCTCAAGGAGCCCTCGAGAGGGTCAAGACCTGCCTAGTACTGGCACAGATGATCAGTCAGGAGTAAGTCGAGTCATAGTCCATACAGAGCGATCGGTGCACTCATCTGCAGATAGGCGAGCGCGTGTTCAGGATATGGGACTTGTACGCGAAAGCATGGCTTCCATCGAAAGCAGGCTCCTGGAACTGAAGGCCGAAAATTCCCATGCAGTGGTGCGCCATCTATCGACTGAATTGCTAGGAGATTCTTCGCCAAGCTTCGGCAAACGTGCTGCAAGGACCAGGCAACAGACCCATTTCCAAACCAGGTTGTCAGTACTTCAGGTTCATCCTCAAGAGCCTGTATCGTGCTCAGCTTGGAGCCCAGTGCATCCCGAGTCTGGAGATGGACGTGCGCATTTCTACACGCTGCCATTCCGAGAACCAGAAACCATTTCGCCACACTTAATTAGCAGGTCGAAGCGCAAGACGGCACTGGCGTCTTTCCATCAAAATACCTACCTGACAGCTTTGGCCAATGTCCATTATCAGTCAAGAACAACAAACCTCGGGTCCGTCTTCGAGGATGACTGTAACATTGCCAACAGCCAACAGCAATTTGAAACCTCAATCTCAGTTCTTCCTAAACCGTGGATTTTCGGTTGGGGGTTCGCGCTATCGTACAGTACTTCCGGTGACAGTTGGATACCGCAATTTGGCTTTCAGTTCAGACACTACAATATCAGGTCGGAAGATGCTCTCATTTTTGAGTTTTGTTTCTCTGGTAACATCGAAGGCGTGCAAGCGTTACTGCGGCGCGGAGATGCTTCTCCATTTGACTGTGATCCAGAAGGATGGACGCCTTTACATGTATGCTTTTCTCTCCGTCAATTGACGTCGAAGGTCGTTCAAAGCTGACGTGCAACCAATGGTAGTGCGCAGCGCAGGGACATAATCATGCAATTTGCAGCCTCCTTATCCAACACGGAGCTTCCGGGTCAATGCTGGATTTATGGAACAGGTGGGTATAGAATTTTCTCAATACGTGTATCTCTCTAACACATTGCGGCATCCTATTTTGTAGATCCGCCCTGCACGCAGCTATGAACCTTTCGCCTCGGGCCATGAGGAACATCCGATGTTCGGGAAATCCAGCGCCTTCGGTTAACGGTATAGACCCGCATCTCGAACAGACTATTCGCATCCTCGTGGAACACACTGATATAGAGTTGAGTGGGGAATCATCGGAAGGCGATACCGTCCTCCATATGGCAGTTCGAAACCCAATTAGCAGGCCTTTGTTCGGATGGCTTTCGCAGAAAACCTCAACCGAGTTCGATGTGGATCATCGTAATGGTAGTGGGATGACACTGCTTATGTCACTGGCCTCATGCACGACCTACTATCCGGGTTGTTTAAACAACATGAAAGTCCTGCTAGCTCTTGGGGCAGACTTGGATGCTAGGGCACTGGAGAAGCCAGAGACCTATCCGCGTGACATCGGCGCGAGAGCATTGCACTTTGCGGTAGTATTCTATTATCCCTACGACCAAGTATACGACTTCTTTGGAGAGTTTTCAGGCATGGACCTGCCCGAACCATACTTCTTTGAGAAGGCCAGGTACCTCTTGTCGCAAGGGGCAAGCCCTCACGCAATGTCCGCGACAGGTCACACTGCGACAGATCGGGTCATAGAATTCGGGTCCATGTTCAAGTTCGTTCACTGGCGTTGGATCTTACTCGAGCTTGGTTTTGATCTGAAAGCTTTTGTGAGGGAAGAGATTGACATCCACGCCGATGTGCCTTGGTACGCGAGTAACGGCTGTGACGAGTTCGTGCTCGGATTGTTCGGGTTCAAGCCGAAGCTTGAGGATTCAACTGGTACCATTGAAATCCTTGCTCTGTCTGATCTTTCCGATCTCAAATCGGCCGAAGATGGTCCCCCTAGCCCCCTTGAAGAAGATGAATCTGACTTTGATCTTTTTGACGACACCGAATCAGAGCATGTGTCTTCATCCAACTCCGACTATGAGTCTGTGGATGAGGACTTAGAGCGGCGAAGGAGAATTGGAACACCAAAAGCCGACTGCACAGAATTGGGGGCAGTCGGAACGCCACGAGGGCTTCCTGATTGTCCCCTCCCACAGTACAGGCCAGCCTTCTCTCTAGGCAGTGAAGAGCGACGCATCTGGCAGGCTTATGTTACTATGTTGGACACCGGTGATACTGAGGGCTGGGCCGGCAGAGAAGCAATGAGACAGCGGAGTGCAATGTGGAATTACACGATGTTGATTCGAACCAAATCATACACCCTACAACATTAAATGAAACATAGATTCTTCATCTGGCGAAAGCACGATGGTTACGGATTCTTCACTATAGCATAAGGCTTAGTCGATGCAGCACGGAAGCCCTCACGGTCATAGGTATCGTCGTCGTGTTGTATATACTGCGGTTTGCCGAGATGATTTACATGTCTTTTCTTTTTAATTGAGAAAGGTCTACAACCGTCAATTTGGATTCATGGTAAGGTTCAATCTGCCATGGTGATCTTGCTCGACGTGGCTAGTCTCTCCTCTCATATACAAAGAATCTTTTACATATTCCGAATAGCTCTTGGCTGGGCCGAGAGATCCTGCGCTGGTCGGGTTTGTTTCAGTCTATCCTTTGTCTCCTCTTTCGTCTGTGTCATTCTGTTCATTGTTCTCCGAACCAGTCACATTCGCATCCTACCTTCGAAAGGCAATAAAGACGTCACCAAGACAATGCCATTCTCACCCATCCTCGTTTCTGACGCATGGTTTCGAGCCGTCAATAAGGATTTTCGAGAGAAGAGAAGATACGAGCGCTACAACATTTCAAAGGCAGGGGGAAACCGTCAAAGCCAGAACAATTTGACACTGCGCGGGAAACAAAGAAAACATCTTGCACTTTTGCAGAACATATAGAACGCCAGAGAACCCGCCTCGAGCCTACCTCTCAAATCTTCCACCATCTCGAAGTCCATCCCGCTCCCCGAATCTTGCTAAACCAGATCACAACCTATAACCATCTGCTTCGCCAGGCAGACGAAACCCAAACACCTACTCCGCCCATAACGAGCCACCTCATCCACCCCACCCACTTCCCAACCATGCCCGCACTCCTACCCTCCTCCCACAACCACCGCCAGCCAATCCCATTCTTCCTCTCCGACCTCTCCCAACCCGACATCGACCTCCTAACCCTCCTCCTCTCCCAAGCACCAACCGCCTCCCAGCCCTCCTCCTCAGCCCACCACCCAGGCAACCACCCCGCCCTCCGCGCCCTCATCCACACCCTCCCCACCCACCTCCGTGCCCCCCTCCCCCACCAACGCACCATCGTCTCCCTCTTCCCCACCACCGCAAACCTCCCCCCCTGCGCCCCTCTTTGCCCCCTCCACCGCCCCCTCAACGCCCAACTAATTCGCACGATCTTCACCACCCTAACCACCGAACTCGGCCCACGCCTCGACGCCCTCGCATCCCACCTCCCCCCCTCCCACCTACACCTCCGCCTCCGCCCCCTCCACGCCCTCTGGCTCCCCGCCCACACCTACCGCGCCCGATTCTACGCCGATCCTCTCCCGCTCTGGGCTTTCCAACCCGACGGCTGCGAGGCCTGCATGCTGGCGCGCGTCGGCGCCAACAAAGCCGCGTTACTGGCGTTGCGGACGCTGCTGCTGTCGCGGCGGCGGAAGGGGCGGCCGGCCCCGCGACTGCTGCGCTGGGTGGACGGGTGGATCGCGGCGGTGGGGGGGCAGGAGGCCGAGGCGTTGAGGGTGGAAGGGGAGGTGGATGGGAGGGCGTTGAGGGGGGTGAGGGGGGCGGCGAGGCGGGCGAAGGGGGGGAGGCGTGGGGACGAGAGTGAGAGTGAAGGCGATGATCTCGAGAACGAGATCATCGAGATCTATGCGAGTTTTCCTTCCTCGACGGACCTGCATGTGCCTAGTCGCGCCCAAGGGGCCCGACGGCTCGGCGAGTCGCCGACGGGCCGCGCGCGCTTGTCCGATGGCGGTTCGTGGCGGTCGGGTTTGCAGAGCGGTGCGTCGTCGCTGGAGCCGAGGAGGGGGCGGGATCGGAGGCGGGTGGGAGAGGCTGAGAGGCGAGCGGACGAGTACCGGGCGCTGCTTGGGAGTAGAGCGTCGAGTGACAGGCCGGGTGGTGAGAGGCGGTCGGGCTCGACGTCATGGAGTAGCTTCATTCGGGGCTGAGGTGGGTGATTGCTTGCTCTAGCGAGGTTCTGGAATGTTCCCGGCATTGGGTGCTGCACGGAGAGGCTTTGGAGTAATCGAAAGAGTCTATTGGAGACATTATTACACTACATTAATTAGCGCATTATTATTACAACGAATCCAAACACACCCCTCGCACCCCAACCCCCGAAATACCCCGTGCCAATGACATCTCGTAGTCGCCATGGTCACGAATTTCGAACCCTAGACACCCTGACAGAACAGAGAAGGAAGGAAGCAAAACACACGAAGACGCTGGAGGATTTTCATCGCCTGCTCTCCATCCCGATGATACCGCCCGTCCTGCCATGCATGCTACCAGTAACCCTATCTCGCAGACCCTTGAGACTGTCCGCTTGGGGCGTCGAGCTACCCCTTTTCCTGCGTGTACTTTTTCTCAGAAGTCTCCGCGCGTCTTGCTCCTCTTCCGCTTCCTCCGCCAGAACACGTACGCCTCCGTTTTTCTTGTCATCCAATACCTGCTGTCTTGATGCGGCCGCTTGCTGAGCGGCCTTGCCGGCTGGCGCTGCTGGCTGCCGGAATTGCGCCGGTACGAACGGAAGGTCTTTGGCGTTCGCAGCATCGTCTAGGTAGACTGATGAGACTCGATCGTTGTTTGGATGTGATTGTGAGATAGGAGTCGGCACAGGCTTAATATCTTGGTCGACCTTCCGCTGAGCAGCGATGCGTGCGCGCTCGTAGCGGGATGATACGTCTCCTCCGATCCATACAGTGCCGAGCAACCGATCCCAGAAGGTAAAGAAGGGTTGGGAGAAGTTTGTCTATGACCGTAGTCAGCATGTATCTTTATAACTCAGTCATCTAGTCGATCACCTTGATACCCCAGCTCTGATGATGGATGTCGTGATAACCAGCGTTATTGGATGTGATGTGTTGCAGGGGATCAAATGGCAGAGCATAGCCGCAATGGTCATCGACTGTCTTGATCGTAGAGCCCGTGAAAAACCACATCCCCTGGCGGGTGCTCAATCCGGCGAACTTGAAGGCCATTGACGCTCCGATCGTGTCAAGGAGGAAGCCTTCGACAGGATGGTTGTAGAGTGCGCCGAATGCGTAAGGAACGTAAAGCCGATGATGGCGCGAGTGGAAAGTGGCTTTACGCTAGGAGTAAGTATTTTACAGGAGTATTTCATAGTGATACTTACTGTAGAGCCATTTGTTCATGTGCATCCCCCGGTGGAGGAAGTATTGCCAGGTGTCGACCACAATTATAGCTAAACCGAATTGGAAGGCTGGTATAAGGTACCAGTAGAGCGCCTTCGCAATCACTATTTCCCAGCCAGCGAACGAAGGGACCGTAATGGCATGTGCACCATCCGTATAGATGGTGTTCGCCAACGATGGATAGCTTCCTCCTGCCAATGCACCAGCAAGCATCGGATATGAGACGGCCATGCTCTTCGCCATTCCATGGGCATCAACGGCAAACACAGCGAGTAATCCTGGGATGGCTCTCTGCGCAACTCGTATCCTCGTCGCCCAGACCGCGACATCGTATTCTTCCTTGCCAAAGAAATCATCTGGCTCCGTCATTCCCAGAAGTGTCCCAACCACAGTCTGCACCACTTGCTGAATCAACACGTCGCGCACCACCTCCCATCTGGAAACGTGATTCCGCTTGAGGACTTCGGCTGGTGTGTGTAGGCGATATCTTGGAAAATAGTCGTTGACGTCGATCCAATGGAAGAACAAGGACAGTATCCAGTAGGCAGCAATTGGCAGGAGGAGAGTAAAGAGCTTATCAGGTATAGGTGCGACCAGTGGTGGAAGAGGTGTTGGTTGATAATCCGGGAGAGGCGGAAGATCGCAAACTGCTGATGAGTTGAACATCGCGATGCCCACGGCAGCTTATGTTGCCTGAGACAAGACCGATGAATGAAAAAGATTATCAGCGAGTCGACAGGTCAGGGGCCTGGACTGCCGGCAGCGTTGCTGCACAGTGATAGCTTGGCCAGTGTAGTCTTAGCCGATAGCAGGAAGTGGGAATCGTATTGGACTGAAAGGAAGGTAAGCATGTAAGAAAGAATGTGAGGGAGAGAGAGTGAAGAAGCGTGAACGTCACAAAATTCGCCTCCGCTGATTGCAGTGCCTCGCTCTTCAGCCTTGCTTACCTAAACTGAGCTCACGGAGTATGACTAAGCTAAGCGCCAACCCACCCAATCGCGGAGGCCTGATCTATCCCGCACCGCAAACTCAGCACACGTCTAACCTCAAGTGGTTTAGCCTGAACCGAAACCCCACTATCGAACTTTTTGTTGACCATGATAATATCCATCGCTGACCTCGAAGAGCTCGATCTCTCTTTGCTGACTAGCACTCACCGAACGATTTCAGTCCGTCTCCGTACTCTTGCAACCACTAAGCACAAGCCAGGATGATCATCTACAAGGTAAGCCCAGCGATTACTACCTTTGTCCAAGTTGCTCGTTGGGATGTCCTTGCGAAATGCTCATAAGATCTTGAGCCAAGCATACAATGGACAACTGGACAATCGCAGCTAATGTGGTTACTCTGCAGGACATCGTGACCGATGTAGAGATCATCTCCGACATCTGGGACATGAAAGAGGTGGATGGCATCGTCTACGAGGCTGACGTCCGGAGTGCGAGCAATCGAGACGACGCGTTCGGTAGGTCCCGTGCCCTCTCTTGACCTTGGCACCGATCTTGTCCAACATGTGGAGACCTCCACAAGCCATAAAGGCATACGGCTATGTAACCTTGGCTAAAAACAGCGGATGTGACATGCAGACATTGGCGGCAACCCCTCCAAGCTCGACATTCCAACGCCAGATGAAACCCTTGAGAAACCGAAGGGAGCAAAATTTGACATCCAAGAGGCTTTCCACTATGAAAATCGATTTGACGACGATGATTATAAAAAATTAACCCCCGAGGGTAAGATCAAGGCAAGGAAGGACTACTACGTTGGTCATATCAAATGTGCGGATGACCGCAACCGTCGGCGCATGAGCGAACGCTAACTCCGGCATCGGCGTCTAGCGTATATGAAAAGAGTTGTGGAAGCGCTGAAAGCCAATGGCACGGACGAGGAAACCATCAAGGAGTTCCAGACCGGCGCCCTGAAGTACGTCAAGAAGATCGTCAAGAACATAGCAGATTATGATATTTATGCTAGCCATACAGACGACCCTGATGGAATGTGCGTGTTCGTTACTATCCAATAGATGAAGGGGTGGTCTTGCTGATGCGTTACTTGTGCTAGGCATATACTGGTCAATTACCGTGAAGACGGTGTGACGCCGTTTGTGACGGTCTGGAAGCACGGCCTCACAAGCATGAAGGTTTAAATAGTGTCCTACGAAGTACGATACGGTGAATTGCGGAAAGGTGAAGTACAAAAGGGTGAATTACGAAACGGTCCGAGGCTAGACGAGCTGTCTGAGAGACTCGTTCAACGACGCCATGGCTATCTTGTGATTGTTCATAGATGGTTCTAAATCTTGTTGATAGCGGCTTTTCCAATCTTTTCAATGACCTGGTAGCGGTGGAGTCCTCCATGTCCCTTTGCAATGAGTTATCAAGCATGTTCATTCCTCGTACATCGCATCGCCCCACGTCGAATCTCAACCTCCTGACTCGCCTCTAAATGGTGGACGGAGTGGGCAGAAGATTCTGCCTGCACATCAATAGGTTCGTTATACGGAGTAGCAAGGCACTCTTACTCTGCGACAGACAACGACACGGAACCTTAGAGACGTGCGTTCTCCAAAGTCGGACATGACCAGCTCAGATCATAGGATCGCAGCTCGATTCGACGGTGCCAAACCCTTAAAGATAAAGGAACATCTGGCTTCCCTCGTATTCATTTTCATACTTCCATAAGAGCCGTCATACCTAGGTATCTAACGAGTAGAGCACGCAATGCAAATGTCCCCAACGCCAAGTCTATGTATGTGACGGCCTCCATCCATCCATCCAGCGCTGGTAGCAGATCGTTGCATGAAAGGTTCAATTGCGCAAAGCAAGTCTAAACATGAGTAAGAAACACGGGTATCGAGCTGGGAAGTCTTCCATGGGCGGAAGATGAGGTGCTAAAGGACGGTATGTACTCCGTAGTGGTAGAAGATGTGCGAGCGTTGTTTATGCCTTCCGAGTCAGGTTGGGTGAGAGGCGAGAGGGTGGAATCGAGTGACTGGATGAAATGGAAGCCGACACATACTTGGGACCGCAGGACCTGAGCCGCTCGATGACACCCGTTGCGGTGGTGAGCCAACACCGAAGCGAGGCCTAGAAGGTACTCCAGTTCCAGTCCTTCGGGACGCTGCTGGCCACACTTCCTTTGCTCTGGTCACCTGTCAAAGGCGCCGTACCCGCCTGTGCTTTCCCGCCCGGCTTGCCCAACGTTGGAGTTTCAGATGCATCTGTCCCCGTGGAGCTCAGGCTATCGCTTCTGGTGCATCTCGCAGCTTCCCACTTCCGATACTGATCCCAGCAGTGCTGACACGCTCGTGCATATGTACCGTCGGGGTGGAAATGGGCGTCTTGGTCGAGAGGGACGTGGTACGGGGAGTGATAGTTGCAGAAGACGTGGCCGCAATGCCGACAGTGATGTCGACGTTCGAAGAGGGAGAAGGATTTCTGGCAGGTGGGTGAGTCACAAACGAGAGCGTTCGCATCGGGCTGTAGTTGGGATTATGATTAGCAGGGTTCTTGAGCAATAGAGGCCGGAAATATGTCCCATTTGTACTCGTAGCCTTGGAGCAAATCATGCAGGGAAGCGAAACAAGGGGCCCTTGGTTCGGTCCAAAACAGGCGAATGTGCAGCCAGCATGACATGATGTAATAAAATTTGAAGATTAATGTAATATGCCTCTCAAATTTTCACACATAAACATTCAGAAGCTAACTTAAAAGTGTGAGCCTTGCGATGACTGTTTCATAGGTCGATTCGAAGACATGATAGTTTCTGTGTACTCGACTGGTAAATATGTGGAGAGTAGATGGAGTAAGGCTTTGAGAAATTTCCAACGCGTGGAAACGTTGAGGGCATTGATGTGAGAGAGGAAGGGTAAAGGCTGACATCAACCAATAAAGTTCGCAAGAGAAGCCCGCAGGACGAGGAACGCAGACACTCAAGATGCACGCTCACCTTCCAGTGCTCCCTTGTCGGCAAGCCCGTCACTGTCCCCACTCTACTCTCGCCTATCCTTTCGCCCTCGACGAGTCTCGATAAACCAGCCTTCGTCATGCTCTCGCCCGTCGGGCGTCGGCTGAGCATCCTGCCGGCTTCGACCCCATCGAGACTATCCAAGCTTCCATGTACGCTCCTCGGCGGAGTCAGCGGCGTTTGCTTAATCGGCCTCTCCGTTGGCCGTAAGACCGCAGGAACATAGAGAGGCGACTTCGGTGGGCGCAGTTGACGGGTATGCAGAGGAAAGTGGGGGAGCTGGCTGGGATTGCGCGGCGAGGTGGGTGAAACGTTCAGGGGTGTGGCGGATGCAGAGTTGACAGGTGAGATTTGCTGTGCGCCGTACAGGTTGATCTGTGAACCTGACGGGGTGTTGTAGTTGTCGGCTCGTGGGAAGTTGTTCGCCATTGTGATAACTCTCGAGGGTCGAAGGTGGATGCGAGCTGTTGGGGCTCGCTCAAGAGCTACAATGCACTGCGCACTTGTAACTCGCACTTCGTACAAGGTCACAAAAGGAGCCTGGGCAGTAGGAGAAGGTCCACTGCAAGAGTTGGTGGACTAGCGATGAGGAAGGTGTGGTCGCACGACTGGATCGTGTGCCCTGGTATGAGAGCGAGAGAGCTGAGCGATAAGGGTGATAAGTCCCCAGTTGCGCTTGTAGCCGCACTGGCGATCAAGCGCACGGAGGCTCAAAGTAGGGAAATTGCTTCGTTGTTGAGTTGGGTAGCGGTCGCGTTGATAGAATGTGATGAAAAGCAAGTACGTTATTGCGCATGTGGAAACTCATGTGCTGGACAAGAACAAGTCGTTATCTCTTGTGGCAGAATTGACTTTCTATTTTTATTTGCATACATACTATACACTAAACATTTCCAGATCGCCTCAAGTCAAGTACATAGATCGCAACAATGTTAATTATGAGACTTAGCAATCTATCTCAAATACTTCGTTTGAGTAGCAATGGTAGATTCGTTCTGCCTCTATGATACCATTGCTCTGCCTCTAGCTACACGAGAAGCAGGTGGGGCAAAGGCGCTCAGTGAAGGTTTAACAAGCGTTGATCATGAGGATCAAAAGATAGGTAAAGCCTTCAGAAGTGGCTCGGTGAAATTACCTGCCATCGTCTTCTGCTCCTTTCCAGGAATCCAATATATTTCCATTTCACATGCCCCTGCTTCACTCCATGAAAAACGTGGTGGGAAGCAGAAATACGAAATGTCGGCTGGCTGGCTCACAGTAGATCGGGATAAAAGCCGCGGACCCCATATTCACACCGGGTTGGATGTCCCACTTCCCGAAGACGCCTGCCCTCTTGGGCAACTGGGGTGCAAGACCGACAGCAACATCAACCGAACGACGCATCGGGTGAGTTGTAATCTCTAGGTGCCCCTTGATCTGGTCGTTGAGTGCCACTCAAATTCTGAGGAGAACTCATCTCTTCGAATGCTCAGAAAACTGGCGAGAATACACGGACGTCGAAAGGAGAAGTGAGGGGCTGCGAATGTTGAGGCTTTCGGCGGCGTCGGTCAGACCGACCCGACCACGACGAAGAAGAGCTGCTCGCAGGCCGCGTCGTGTGGTGGAAGCTGAAAAGCGTGCTACAGTACAGTACGCTGGGTTGTGCAACCTGGTAGAAAGTCGGTTTGCAACACTGACTTCCTTCTCTTCCCTCGATGCCGAGGCGGATCGTCCTCTACTAGTGATGCCGCTCTGTTCTGACTTCGTTTGTGTTTGTAGCCATTGATACCCCGATCGGCGCTAGCATTTGCGGCGGCGATGTCAGTGCTGGTCCATTTGGTGAGCGCGAGATGGGTCAGGACTCCAAGTATGTGACCGAAGACGAAGAAGCGGAGGCCACAACAGCGGAGCATTTGATCAATCGTCCTCACAGGTGGTCGTATGGTGTTGTAGGTTCGAATCATAAAGATCCCTCGCGGCAGATCCCTCTACTCTTCTCCGTCTACCTCAAACCATTCGTCCTCCAACAGCGCCTTTGCCGTCGGTCTGTCTCTCCAATCCATCTTCATAATCTTTACGATGAAATCCTTATCTGCTCTGCAAACTTCTTTCTCTGTGACCCTGCACAATGACGTCGTTTGCGACTGCGGGATTTCCTGCATGAGGTAAAGAATAGCCAAGACGGTCTCCTTGCTCGCGATCTCCTGATAATTTGGCAGAAACGGGCCGAAGTAGCGGAACTGTCTCTTCAGAACCTCCATGCCGTACTCTTCGTGGTCGTAAGGAACTGTGGTGGGACGGAACTGGTTTAAATTCCACCGTATATGAGACTGATCAGCTGCAAGCAAGGTTTGCAAATTAGCATTCAAGTCATTATTCTTCTCCAGGTAACATTTAAAAACATACCACCGTCCCAAACGACCAGATATCAGTCGCAGTGTTCCACGGCGTCTCCATGATGACTTCGGGACTAGACCACATCGGTGCTCCAACGGGGGTCCCTTCTCTTGCCCACTTGGATTCCGCAGGGTACGACCCGCCGAGATCGCCGAGCTGCACGTCCGAGAAACGCACATCACCGTCCCCGTAATTTACGAAAACATTGTCGAGTTTGACATCTCCAACCTCTCAGCTTAGTCAAAACAGCAGAGCAGGTCACCCCCAAACCACAAACACCCCCTACCTGTACGCACGTAGCCATCCTCATGCAGCACCCTTAACGCCTCCAGGACACGCCTCGTCACGTACTTGAGCTCTTTTCGGTTCAGAGTGCTTTTGATCGACGCATTCAGCAGATGGTCGTCCAGATACCGTAAGACGATGGTCGGCGGCGAGTCCGACTCTTCGATCTCGTCGATCATCGGCCGTAGATAAGGCGTCCGGTGCTGGAAGCGTTTCAGGACGTCTCGCTCGTTCGCAACGCGCGGGCGTCCGAGCACGCTTTTGATGACGACGAGTTTCTCGGCCTTGTTTCTGTACCGGAGTAAGCTGGATGAGCTGGCTTGTTTTGGTGCTGATACTGACTTTGCGAACCATACGGTGTCTTGGGTTTTTTTGGTGGTGATGTGCTTCCCTAACTTCCCCTTGACGACTTGCCCCAGTCGGAGAAGTGGTGACGGCATTTAGTTGGCGACCTGGACTCGTTGTGGTAGCCTGACTCTGGTGGGAAGTGTAGAATTTGCGGTTGATGTTGGTTATAGCGACACTTTGGTGGTAAAGCTGGGTGGAATCCAGAGCTGCTAACTTAAGGAACATGGAACAGTCTTCGGAGACACCCCGAACCAGTAGAACGGGTTTCCAAGGGCTTTGTGCGTGCGCGGTACGGAGGAGTCCGAGTTGTGGTGAGGACCGGTATCATTGGCATGTAACACAATGGACATGGAAGGAGTGAGTGACAAGGATACCTCAATGGGTTAGGGCAAGCTGCATCAATAGGTATGCGCCGATCGAACAGCGATTCTGTGCCGTAGAGACGTGCCTATCCGTACAATACCGCCCTATTACCTCCCTCATTCCGAAGGTAGAGTTCAAACCCCGAAGAAACACCCTCCAGGACCACCAACGCCAACGCCCTCCCCTGCAATCTCACATGATAGAGTACAACGTCACGCCTGAGCCCGCAGAGCCAGCTTACCGTACTTTACCTCACCTTCCCACCCGGCTCAAGAACAAACCGTTCCCCCCAGAACCCCCGCCGCTGCATTTCCCAGCCCCCCAGCGACCAATAACCCCCAACCCAAAACCCCCGCCTCGACGTCTTCCTCCGGCTCTTCCTCTCCTTCGGTCCCAACTTGTACATCCAGTCCACGCGGAGGGACGTAGACGTCGTCTTTACCGTCGTCCGAGTCAACCTTCACCGCACGTTTCCTCGGCGACGGAGGGCCCATTACGCCCGTCGGTGTCTTCCTCGGCCGGCCTCTGCTCCTCTTCGGCGACGACACAGACGCATCAACGAGGTCGTCCACCAGCTCCTTCGCCTGGTCCTTCACGTCGACCATCTTCTCGCTCACTGCCTCCCCGGCGGCAGCAACTTGATGCGTCACGGCCTTGCCTAACCTCGACATTCCCACGGCGGCCAAGATATCGCTGACGTCGAGGCCCCGGATCGTCGCCCAGAGGACGAGGCCGAGACCGCAGAGCATGACGTCCCAGGCTACGTTGGCGACGGCGGGGTGATCGGCGACGGAGCCGAGGACGCGGCCGATGGCGGTGGAGGTGCGTTCGATGGTCGTGAGGTGTTGGTCGCGGTGAGAGAAGAGGCTGCTGTGGCGGTGGTGGTGGGAGCCTGGTTCGTTGTCGAGGAGGGCGAGGACGGTTTGTTTGAGGTGGAAGGTGATGGAGGCGAAGAAGATGAATTTGAAGATGGGTAGGCACGCTTGGCGAGCCGAGTGGGGGTTGGTGTGGGGGGTGCCCCAGCTGTGTGGGGTGAGGCGGTCGATGTAAAGTGGGAGGTAGGGCGTCAATAAAGACATTAGTATGGTTGTTGAAAAGGAGGGGGTGTGAGATGCGAATGGCACGAGGAAGATTGCGAGGTACGTGACGACGAGTGGGAGCATGTAGACCAGCGGATGAGGTGTCCATGTCGATGGTTTGGATGGTATGTAGCGATCTGCGATGTTGATGATCTTGTGCCAGGAGCGATGGACGGCATATTCAGTCGACGCCGTCGACTTCTTGACGGCATTGCCTGCTTTGGCTAACACCCCCGACTTTGCGTTACTCCGCGTCTTCGGTCTGTGACGGGTAGGCGAGGCAACACCTTCTGGCAGTGGGAGTGGTGTCACGAGGATGGCAAGGAAGAACAAGCTCTGCGCAAACGCTATGGAAACCACTCTTCCGAGAGTCAAGAAAGCCCACAGATGCGGAATATTACGTCTCCGTCCTGATTAAACTTTAGTGACGTTCAACAATCATCCAATTGCAGATCCATACCTTCAATTCCCATAAATAGAGCTAGTATTGTACTTCCCAACAACATCTGCTGACTCCACCAGAACCTCCGACTCTTCTCCACAATAATCTCCCAGTGATCCAGATGAACCGACGTATCTTTGAACCATCTGCCCAGTTCCAACCCTACAGTCTCATCTCCTCCACCAACGACTCCTCCTGGGCCCCACAGTCCATTGGGCAGCATCTCGCCTCTTTCAAGTGCCCAGACTCGATAACTAAGTGAGAACGAACTGTAAACGTAGTACGTCGTCATAGCCAGACTAAGCATTGACAGCGCAGCAAAGATCTGAACGTGCTTCCACCGCTTGGATTGCCGATGTCTGGTGGTTTGCGAGGGAGGGAGTGCTCTGTAGGCGCGGTAGATGACATTGCGGAGTATCAGAGTCGTAAGAGTACCAGTAGCGAAGAGGTAACTGCCGAGTAGGAAGAGAGGCTGAAAGTTCGAAATGGAGGTGTCAAGTTCTATGGGAGCCGTGGTTGGAGTTGGGAGACGCGTCTTTGAAGGGACATGGAAGGGGGTGGAGAGAAAGGCGACGAATACAGTGGTGGCGTTGTGGTATTGAGAATCTGAGGATGCTTGAATCATACGCTCTGGTTGTTGTGTCTGAAGAAAGATAGCCCAGGCAAGTATAAATGTTCTATGTGTATCCCGGCGCGGTACTGGTAAACACCTGAAGTAAGGTACGTCAACGCGGGACACGGCTTCCTTATCAGATTGACGTGCAGCGGGCACTAAACCGAGGCACTAAATTTAGGCGACGTTGTCGATCCCAGGTACCTACCAACCAATATCCCCATCACGGCAGCAAGCAACAAACCTCTACGCCCCGACAGCTCCAACACCAACAGCCCGGTCCGCCCCAGCGCCAATGCGTCACAATGTACCACCTCCTCAAAGGCCTCTACCTCTACGCCTCCAGTAAAGAAGGTACCCTCCCTCCCCTTCTCCCTTCCCTCCCCTCTCCCCCCCCCTCTCCCACTTCCCAAACCCCCTCACTCACTCAGACCAACCCCACAGAATACTCCATTATCCTCCTCGGCCTCGACAACGCCGGCAAAACGACCCTCCTCTCCCAGATCAAAACCCTGCACCTAGCCCCAACCCCACCCACACACCCCGCCCCACCCCCACCCCCCACCGTCCCGACCGTCGGCCAAAACGTCAGCACCATCGCCCTGCCAGACCTCTACCTCAAACTCTGGGACGTCGGCGGGCAGCACAGCCTGCGCCGGCTGTGGCGCAGCTACTACGGCAGCTGCCACGCCATCGTTTTCGTCGTCGACAGCAGCGACGTCGGCAACGGCGACGAGCGGAGCGAGGAGCACGGCTCGCACAACTCGCACGGCGAGCAGGGCAAGCGGAACGAGCAGGGCAAGTGGGGGAGCGGAGAGGGCCGGTTAGAAGAGTGCCGACTGGTACTAGAGAGCGTGCTCCGGGACGAGGCGGCGGAGGGGGTGCCTTTGCTGGTGCTGGCGAACAAGCAGGACCGGGAGGACTGCGTGGAGGTGGTGCGGATCAAGGAGGGGTTGGTGCGGCCGGTGTTTGAGGGGCAGAAGGGCGGCGGGGTGCGGGATAGTCGGGTGTTGCCGGTCAGCGCGTTGACGGGGGCCGGGGTGCGGGAGGCGGTGGAGTGGTTGTGTAGTCGGGTGAAGCTGAATCGGGAGAGTAGGCCGCCGGTTATGCGGTGATGGGGGGGGGTTGGGTGGTTGGGTGAGGGCGCGGGAAGGGGGGGGGATAGAGATGGGGGGTGGGGAGTGGTGGGTCTGGTGTCGAGTATGTGGTTGGGCGTTTGGAGGGTGGGTTCAGTATTACGCTGGAAGAATCTTCGAGAGCTTGGTCGAGTGTATGCATCTACGGCGGTTTTTGGGATTAGAGCAATACTGTGACGGTTATTACAGTTATGCAGTCTTCAGGGTGACAGGGTAGTAGGTAGACTGCCACTTTGCAACCTGTGAGAAGCAATCATGAATTGTGTGGTCCTCTGGGGTTAGGCCTTCTTCGATGCTTCCCCTCCATCGGATTATAGGTGCAGTACAGGTGGCCCGCTGGGTAAGGTGTCTATCTTGGAAGTAATCTACAGTCGAACATGTAGCAATTGCTTCTTCTTCGATGAGCAATAGTGCGTCCTGTTCGCCGACAATCTGACGGTTACATGATCATACTTGGCAGAAGCCCTGTGAACTGCTCACTCATTCTCATTTCATCTAATCCCGTATATACATCTGCTCGCATGGCTATTCTGAATCTATCTACCCCTCATATCCCACTCGACTGATCAACAATCAAATATCCTCCTGATTCTCCATCGAGATGAAATACAACCCAGTATCCGTACTGTTCGTGACATTCGTCAAGACCGTCCGACCCCCCTTCAACGCCCCGTTCTCCACCACGCCACCGGCCACCGACGGATTCCTCTGCAGCTTATTCGCACCGCTCAGGACCGTGAAATTCGCCAGGCTGATCTCGTTCGGGTTCCGGTTGACGATGGTGGGAAGGCCGAAATAGTTGGCCGTGACGCAACTCTGGCTGACTTGCAGCTCGAAGTAGCCGCGGTAGTAGATTTCCGACCACTGCAGCTCGCGGTTGGCGCCGATCAGGAAGTTGCTGGCGTTGTTGGCGTTGGCGAGGGTGATGTTCTGGCCGTACGGGCTGGGGCTGGAGACGGCGGTGCCGGCGAATTCGACGCCGATGGAGCCGGCCCCCGTGGCCATGTCGTACGGGTGCTCGTCCAGCCAGACGAGGTCGCTGACCCAGTTGGCGTGCGAGTCACCCGAGATCATAATGTTGTTGCTGATGTTGTTGGCGTACAGCGTCTGGAAGGTCCGGTTTCGGTTGGCTTGGTACCCGTCCCAGGCGTCGTAGTCCAGCGGGTTAGCGTTGCCATACGCGGCCGATTCGTTGATGCGGGAGAAGACGGTCTGGCTGCCGATGATGCGCCAAGCGGCATTGCGCTGGGCCGAAGAGATGAGCTGGGAGTAGAACCAGTTTTCCTGGCGAGTGCCCATCATCGATCGACCGGCGTCGTTTGAGATCTGGTGGACGTAGTCGGTATTCCAATATAGGTCGGTAAGAGATCTGTCATAATGCCGGGTATCGAGCATAATCAGATCGAAAAGAGACCCGATGGAGAAAGATCTCCAGATACGGAGATTGTCATCCATCTCCACTTGTCTGCAGCACACCCAGTTAGTCTCTTCAACGACGTCGAATTCGGTAGTTCAGCTGACCTAATTGGCATCCACTCAAAGTATGCGCGTACTGCGTTCATCTTGCGCTGGTCCACACTCACTCCGCCGTCCATGACGAAGGACGCCTCAGTGTTGTTGAGGTCCGCAGAGCCATCCCGGTAAGTGTTGTCAGCAACCTCTAAAAGGCGTGTCAGCATAAGTGTCAATTTCTGCAAGAAGATATCTTACCATGGTCATCCCAGACAGGAATCCAAGCGAATTGCTGGTGACTGAGTAGCAAGTCGAGATCCGTCCGGTATGTGGCGTACCGCTTGCGATAGTCGTATAGGGTGAAGATATCTCTATCGGGTAATGGGATACGCCCAATACTCTGGCCATAGCCGTATTCGCCATTCTTGTACTCGTAGATATAATCACCGAGATGGATAATGTAATCAACCGAGTCCTTGCGAGCTGGGTTTCCATATGCATTGAAGAAGCCAAAAGCTAAAATCATGTCAGTGCTTGGTTTCCATGGCCTGGATATGAATTGGTACGCACGGAAATTGGAACATGAGTATATAGCCAGACCTATCTTGGTGACCAAGTCATGCGCTGCAGGAGTGGTTTTGGTCCGTCCGACGGGGCTGGTGTTATTTGAACCGCAAACACTGAACTGGAAGTAGTACTGAGTATACGCTTTCAGTTTCAGGGCTTCAACCTATAAAGGCGTCAGCAGAATGTCCAATATACCGTTTCAGGCTTTCTCATATCGGGGTCGTCATGCTGTTTACACCAGCTGGCTGCCGAATACATACCTTGAGCGTGTAGTCAACATCGGAGCTTGTATATACAGTGCCCGAGTCAACCACCTGGGTCAAAGCCTTGTCGGTTCCGACCCGGTAGCTGACGCAGATCGGGGCAGTCGATATCGGTTTATGCTGATCCGTATCATTGTAGATGGGCACGGGATTGTAAAGCGGCACATAACCAGAAACAGTCGAATTGTCCTTGACGTCGTCCAACATCGGCGCGCATCGCGTCCAGAGGATTACGGAGTTAGGGTACGGATCTCCAGAAGCCACCCCGTGAGTGAAGTTCAGCTGGGCTGGAGTGTAGGCAGTAGATGGGTCATTGCGCTTGTTGACCTTGTGGATGGAGATGCCCAGACTCGGGTGATTATGAGAAGGACTTCGGTAATTGAGGTTGTTGGCAAAGGATGCGGCTGCAACGCCGGCCAAGGACAGGACGTTCAGAAGCTGGAGCATGGCCGCGGTTATGATGTTAATGATTGACGATTCGGGAGGTATTGAATACTGCTTGAGAACACGCAGCTCCGGCTCTGAATCCAAACGGGAAAGAGAGAAGAGACATGGGAGGAGCGAAGGTAGGTTTACTTAAAGACAAAGGTTATGAGACTGCCAGCTTTGAGAGAAGCTTCATCAGTCTTCGGCAACGCTTTCTCTCCGCACCGGAGCTCTCAAGCCAGACTGCTACAGCGCGTCATAGTCCTACTGTAGCTCGGGACCAATGATAGCTGCAACATTGAGCATGCATGCCACAAGCATACCTAAGGTAAGCACCAACACCGAGCAAGGTAAATCCTGATAGAAAGCAAGCTGGAAGTTCTGGGTTTTCCGGACTGCTCATTCGTGCTAGCCCCAGGGCACCAGGGCAGCGTGGCGTAAAGAAAAAGAAAAGGGAAGAGAAAGAGAGAATGAAAAGAGGGGCACATCAAGAGTTGGGACGGCGACCGCTGCCACGTTGAAGACTCGGGCCGCTTAATTGGTTACCGACCCTGGTTAGGGCTGGTACGGCCGATCAAGCTAGGTAGAATGCGGCAGTAGCTAAGGTGCAAGCCCTCGCTTAAGTAAAGATTACTTTGACCGCTTTGCTACCCTGGCTTTTGCTGACAACGGCCACAGCCGAGGCACGATCCCGAACTAGATACTATTTCGGGGACTGCTACTGTAGGTATGGTGCTGACAAATTTTCCAGTATCATAACATTGGCAATAAGTGATTAACCTTCCGATATTGATCCCATTCACAAAGAAAGAAAACATAAGATACAATAGTCCAATTTACATGCGCTCGTACCCGTCTCTACATCACAGTCGCGCGCTCTCCGCCCTCCCCTCCCTCCTCAACTCCCTCGCTACCCCCCTCGAGATCCAATCGCTAATCGCCATATTCGTGACCATCGGATTGACCCCGCTGGCGCTCGGGAACACGCTCGCATCCGCGACGTACAGCCCCTCGGCGCCCCAGACCTTCCCGTTGGGATCCACGACACTGCGCTTGACGTTGCTCCCCATGCGACAAGTGCCCATCTGGTGCGCCGACCCGAAACTCGTGTCCGGCGAATGCAGACCCTTTTGCTTGACGAGGGCCAGCCAAGCCTGGAACGCCGGGTCGTTGATGCCCGGGTCTTCGGCGCCCTCGGGAAGGGGCCTTCGTTCGAAGACGGGCACGCCGTCGGTGACGGTGTAGATGGTGGAAGCGCCGGCGACGTAGTTGATCTTGGCCAGCGCCAGCATGCCTTCGAGGATGTGCTTCTTGTCGAACGCGCTGGGCGTGTAGGCGATGCGGCACCGTCCGTCGGTGGGGTCGGGGTAGACGCGGCCGGGGTCGCGGTCGCGCGCGAGGGAGATGTATCCCGTCATGTGTTTGAGCTGGGCGCAGAGGAGTTTGAAGTCGAGACCGCCGAGCCAGGGCTGGAATGTGAGCCACCAGCCGGGCAGCATGACCATGTTCTCGAGCTTGGCGCCGTGGCCGTGGCCGTCGAGGTTTTCGAGTTCGCTGCAGACCGACGTCAGGATTCCGCCTTCCCATGGTCGGACTTCGGTGTTGTAGGTCGCTCCGATGAGGTTCACTGTGTACAGAATATGTTAGAGGCGAGAATAGTCACAAAATCCAAGCGGGGACTGACCTGGGTGTAAGTAGAGGTTGCGCCCGATCTGCGGGTTCTTCAGGCCACTACGGAGAAGTAGTAGTGGACTTTGAAGGGTCCCTGCAGACACGATGACCCTCTTAGCTTTGATGATGACTTTCCTCGTAACCCTGTCGGACCCACTGACGCCGCCATGAGTGTCCCTCGAAGTCCATTGACCTTCAACGCCGACGGCAACTTTGTGTCCGCTTGTCTCATCGAAGAGTACTTTCTCGCAAGTGAATCCTTCGATAAACTTCGCTCCAGCACGCTCAGCATCCGGTAACCATGATACCACCGGGCCTTGCTTTTCTGCAGCTCCACATCCCAGAGTACAGTAGCCGCAGTAGTGTTTGTTTCCGCCAGTGTTTTGAGGGACCGGCTTCACGCTGTAGCCCAGCTTTCTAGCACCTTCAAGCATCACCTTGTTGCTGAAGTTATGTTCGATATGGTCGGTGGAAACACCCATCCGGTGACAAACACGGTCCAGGCAATTTTGATATTCGGAAGAGGCGAAAAACGGGAGACCACGATCAGCCCATTCCCGGCGAACAAAGCCTTGGGTCTGTAGAGAGGCACTCCAATTTACCGTACCTCCTCCCCCGAAGGCTTGACCGGCGATCACGGATATGCTATTGTCATCCGACGATTCGACTCCACCATTCATAAAGAGATGAATACCAGCGTCTGCCTCAGTCATCGGGAGGTGCTCCGAGGGGAAGTGGTAGGCCTTTTCCACCACCACCACTCGATGACCGTCTTCGGCCATGTTCTTCGCACAGACGCCGCCTCCACAGCCACTACCGACGATCACGACGTCAGTTTCGATCACTTCGGGCTCCAACCCGGGTGGAAACTGCAGGAACTCGTAGTCAAACCCTTTGCCTGGCTTTCCGTGGACGGGCATCCGGGGGAAACCCAAAATTGGCCCAACCGTCGGGCTGGTCTTCAGCCAGACTTGCTTGAAGAGGAAACTCAAGGCTTTGAAGGTCTGTCGCAGAGGCGGTAGATACGATTGAGCCCAATTGCGCATTATCTGCTGGCGGACATGGACCGGTTGGAGGTGGAAGGAGGTGGTATATCCCGTCGTGAGAAGACAGCCAGCACGTGTACTGAATGCAACGTCAGTGCTGCTGAACACGACTTGCGACGGAGGGAACTACTTACTCCAAAGCAGACAGTATCAGAGCTATGCCCTTTCTGGCATCCTCCCGTACGAAGTCACCAAGCGTGCGATGAACTAGGTCCTTGAACGCAGGGATGGAGCTTGCATTCTCATTGAGATACAGCCGCGGGATATCAGCATCAACGTCGCTTGGGATAGACTCCTTGAGCTTCTCGACTGCCACGGTATACTCTGATGCTTCAATCCGAAGGTGTGTGGTCGAACTCTTGGGGCTCGAGACTTCCAGTGACGGTATTATAGTGTCTGCTATGGCCATCAATGTGATCCAGTTCGAAGGTGTCAGGACGTCTCCTTCCGGCGGTGGAGGCAACGGACTCGCCAGCGGCGCGAGTACGTTGATTTGCGTCGAAGTCATCCTGATCGATTTGCTGAGTGAAGGCGCTTTCTATAGGGACGTTGAACTGCTGCGCTGAGAATCAAGCGCAAATCCGGCTCGAACAGAAAACCGGGTGGAAATGGCCCTCTGTGTCGGTCAGGTGGAGCAACAAGGCAGACCAGGTCAACGATAGCGGTCGAAGCAGGTGTCCTCCAAGACTTGAAACGGCAATGTTTCAACAGCCCTTCTGCAGTGTGAGGCAGGGTGTAGCAAACGGCATGGCGATAGTTTCAAGTGGTCCTTTACCTTAGATCAAGCCAACACTCCACATACAAAGTAAGGTATCTAAAGACCGAGGTTCAGGCGCAGTCTAAGATGGGACATACAGTACCGACCTTAGCGTGGATTGCGGGGTTGAGCCAGCAACTTCGATGAGGACCCCACCACCACAGAGTGTACCGAGATCCCAAACCCCAGAAACCCCACAACCCTACAACCCCACAACCCCACCAAACATTCAGGGTCCTTTGCACGGCACGACAGAGGCCCCAGAGACCCTCCAGACTGTGTTTTATGTATCTTAGGTCAGAGAGGCTACACTGGCGGATCTGCCCAAAGAAAGTATCCTGTATGTTCATGATTGAGGCCTTTCGAATTTTGATCCATCAACTATCAGTGATGTACGAAGTACTGCTGGTGGTTCGGTGGTTGTACCTGCCTTGATGAGATTTGAGATCTAGGATTCAAGTTCTGATGATCTTCTGCAACTCTTGTCTATGACAGCTTGGTCATAGTCTTGTCAGATTGAAATATATTTGTGAAAATATCTGATGACCTTACTGTTGAAGATAATCCATCATTAACCAATTCTATTTCTTCAGTTGACATAGACGTATCATACCCACGTTCGGTCTGCAACGTCAAATCTTCTTGCAATGTGATTGGGATATGGAAAGAGCTCGGCAGGGTTACGTCTTGGGGTTACTCAAAGGGACATCTCATTATAGGCCTTAACCCTTATGAAGTCGCCGACTTTCAATCCGTTTGTTGAGGGATCTGCATCAAGTCTTTCAAAAGCATCAAACACTTCAATTCCTGTGGGTTCAGGTAGTACGAAGTACTACCTGTAGCCACCTTTTCTACCTCAAAATCCTACGCCATCCTCGTCTTCATTTCCATCCGAGTCCGCACGGGTAGCAGCACCCTCGTCTAGTCACTACTTCAGCAGTGACTTTGACAGTCGTCTCAGAGCGCAATTGTGTCACCAGCAATGTCCTCTGATGTAACTTTAGGATCTCTTAGCTGATCCATATCCAACGAGATCGAGCAGCGTCTACCGTACGGAGGTAACGTATCATGGAGCTCAAGACAGATAGATGGACTGATTCGGGACCAGCCTCTTGTTCTGCCAATCTCCGACATAATCCAGCCAACTCCAAGTCAGCCTCTGTGACCGACAGCCAAACACCCCGTCCCAACGAAGCCATCACAGCGTTCGGCCACCACCCTATCCCTCGCATCAGACGCACCCTCCATCCTTGTCAGCAGCACCGCTCTCCAACTCAACAATCTCCCCACCGACGCTCCCTCCACCATAATCTTAGCCTCCCAGACCTTAACCCCCACCGGCGAGCTACCCATCTCCAACCCTCCCATCTCACGCCCGCCTTCAGGACCCTACCTCATCCTGAAAGCCCCTCCACCACTACCATCACCTACCTCGCTTCCGCCCCATCCGCACAACCCCTCACCATCACCATCGCAGCCCACTCCTTCCCCGTGACCATAGCCCTCCGCCCGCCGCTCTGACGGATGTGATCGTCGGTGCTAATACCGAGAGGGTGGGCGCGTGGATCGTGCTGGGGTTAGGCGGCGGTGGTCCGGGGGGAGGGAGGAGGGGCGAGTGGGAACGTGACGGTCTGGATGTTTGAGGGGAATGGGTGGAGACTTGGAGGAGGCTTGGGGCGTGGGTTGGGGTTTGGGGGGGGTGGGAGGAGGTGTGGGTTCGTGGTTGGCACTGGGGCTGGGGCTGGGGCTGCTGGACTAGGTGTTTTGAGCACTACTGGCCTCGAGGGTTGGCTGGGATTGTTGCCTGGGTGGGAAGCGGGGTTGGGTTGAGGGGGTTAGAGCCTGCTGCGGTATCCCAGCTCACGGTGAGGGTTTGGTTGGCAATCGATCTCCGGATATCATACATTGACTATCGGATCCCTTCTGTAGCGGCTCCTTAAGAACTTATAACATTGCCGGTCGTCTGCTTGCTCGACCCCGTCGTGTCATGGCTCGACACCTATCTTGGCGGGACACTCTGAGACTACCAGATGATATGTAAGCTATTAGCTCCCTTCAGCGTGTTCCTTTAAGAGTGTTTGGTCAGGAAGACCTGATGTTATGGATGTGAAGACAGCTGTGCGGTAAAGTCTGCTTTTCTCTGTGTCTACTGTATGCATAGTGGAACAGATATACGTCGAGTTAATGGAATATGAGATTGAACAATGAAGAAAGAAGACGCAGCACTCCATGAGATATACACTGAAAGTTGACCCTGCCATATTCAGTTTAGTGGCACATAAATCAGAGCCTCGACACCATGCGCAGATAGGGCAGACCTGGATACCGACACGTAACAGTAATCTTTCGGCGGAAGCGATAAATAGGTGACGAATATGATATTCAGACGAGAGCGGGGTGATGTGGTATCGGAGAAATTACTCGAGACGACTGAAGGTGTACATGTGTGGAGTATAACGCTGGCTGTTGTAAGTCACCCGAGTCTCCTGCGGGCTCATCAAGATGATAAACATACATGATGGAGCGTCCGGAGCGCACTGCAGGGTCTGCTCCGCACAGATCTCACATCTAATCGGAGCTCGTTCCCCGGTTTTGGTAGCGGAGCCCCCGAGATCCAACACTTGATGCACTGTGCTTATAACACGGTCGTTTGAGAATGATCGACGGCTAGCGCATACAGTACAGAGGTTACTGTAGGTAGAGCCTGCATGGCCTTTGCCAAGAGCGCGGCTTGCTGGTGGGTGCAACGATTTGCCAAGGTCTCGTCGATTTTGTCTGAAAGGGGAGAAGGGGGTGTGTGGTCTGTGTGTCGGATGTGTTGTTGTTGAATATGGGAGTTTGCTAAGTTGTTTAAGAAGCCAGAACGATGGTGAGTGTTCGTTGAAGAAGAGGCTGTAAGACAGGACTAAGAGTAAGTATCTAAGGTAAGCATACGAAGTAACAGAAACCTGTACGGGAACGACATGATTGGGCAGTACCGTGTGCAGAACACGTAGGTTGGCAAGGTCAGTGTTGACGATGCTCTGCCTTTTTGCGGAGAAATAGCCGCGTCCATTCAGAACGAACCGATGGCATCAAACGAACCTTGGCTGCTGCTGGCCAGTCTACCTTACTGGCGCTGTCCCGTGTGGGGGATCTGTGCGTAGGTACACAAGTCCTTATTGGACAACTAATGAACTAATGATGGCTTCTCGGAGAAATCGCCGCCGAAGATCTCGTCCAGTGCATTTGTCGTGTAGTTATGTCGTTTCAGAAGCAACGCAATCGATAGTCAGAGCTGCACCGATGGCCATTAATAATTAATATTGTACGATTCGTACGAAGGTACTTGTAATTGCGAAGGCGCCAATAGATGGAAGCGGAAAGGTCAATTGGTTCGACGATGCAGATGATCAGTGTTGTTGCCTTAGTTGCATGCAGCTTCGCTGCACGAGCAAAAGGTAATTAGGTAAGGCTACCGACGCCAGGGTACGTACAATTTTGCTCTCACCGCCCGGGGCGTCGAGTATGCGGGTCGGGAAGAAGAGAAAAGGTGGAGGCAGAAAAAGGGTCTCGACTTCGTATATCATATCTTCCCATCCCCCGCGAATATCTTATCTTATTGATTTCTAGCTCTTCACCCAATCTATTCGAAACCGATTTGTTTCGTTCTCTTCTAGCTTGAAGGCTTCTGGTAGTGTCTCTGTCAGCGAAAGGGCAACAGACCGGCTGCTAAATTGTATCCAGGACCGGCTGGAAACTTTCTGTACGTTGTAAAAGTCATGCAGGATACTGTAGTTCTGGCCAGGTTTATCCAATGAGTAAGGTAAGGTCGGTATTGTCAAACAAAAGTGTGCACACCCTGCAAGACTCGTATCAGGGTATATATTCAACAGGTATGACAGGTATTCCTCCATTTCATGCAGAGATGATACTGTAGGAAAGGTAGGTCTTATCCTAGGAGCCCCTCGTAGTTGTGGGCCTTTCCGGACACAGCAGGTGAATGGTAGGCGCTTTGTTGGTGGCTCGTTGACCGCGTTGCGGGGATCTCGTCCTACGAGTGGTGAGTGGTGAGTGGTGTGTGGTGAGTGGTGAGTGGCGCCAATGGAAAGCGATGGATGGTTTCGCTGCAGAAGGCTCTTTTCGTTCTTTGGCTCCACCGACCGGCTCAGACTCAATTAAGAAATGGTGATAATTGTCTATAAAGCCTCTCCACACCGTCGTGAGCTACAGTAGTTGTACGAGGCTAAGAGGAAGGTCGACGATAACAACATCTACCATCTTACAAAGTTGATGTAAAGATTACAGTACACCACTTTTTCATGATAGTAGTACACATTTTGACACCGTAAATTCATCATCATTATTTATTGTACATAAATCTCTCTTCTCAGCTCTCCTCCCCGGATAAAAGCAAAACTAACTATATCATTTATATTTTCCCCTGGCTGACGCGTTTAACTTTGACTTTCGGTGCGCTATCCTTACCATAGGACTCGGTTCTACTATGCACAGTTAGACTGAGATTAATACGGAGTAGTGAGATTCCGCTGGCTCGAGGATACCTAGGTAGGTACTACCTTACCTTACTATACTGTAACTGTACATGCTGTAGTCACCACCAAGAAAACCCCCCTACTCAAACACCTCTACAACATTCCACCACCCTTCACCATCTCCATCTCCGTCTCCAGTTCCATCTCCATCTCCATCTCCATCTCCATCTCCATCGTAATCGTAATCCTCGACCATCTTCCCGCCTCTACCTTCTCCCATTTTCACTTTTGTTTGGATCCTTCTCCTCTGTTTGCCTTCTTTCAACTTTGATTACACACATTCCTCTCGCTTTGACAATACCAGGATAATACTTTGTACTGCACGACATCACGCTCGCTTCTGCAACTGTACGGAGACCTTGAACAAAATCTTCTCCTCATTCCCCAACTCTCGACACCTTCAAACTTCCAGTATCTTTAATCACCTCAACGTGCTCAGAAAGACGTGCATCTCGAGAAGCCGACTTGAGGAGCACGCTCGCAGTTTGCTCTCCAATCGCTCGTCTACGAAGGATCCCAAGTGACAGCAAGAGATTTGGCCAACTCCCTCCCTGATCCCGTCGACAGTCTCCCCATCCGACCAGTCCATTTAGATCTTCCACAACCGTCGTAATAATCCTTTCAGAATCTTCTCATCTCCCTACTTTCCTGTGGTCGACACATTTATCCTAGTGGATCTCTGAAACAAGGTGAGTGACACGAACACAGACCCTTCATTTCGACACACAATTCACCATCAAGCATTCATCAACGAACTACTACCATCTCTGCACTCATGGGCAGTCAATAGGCTAACAAGTATGTTTTGTTACAGTTGGTCCACATAGTTTGCACGCAGTATTGCTCAATCTCCACCGAAACAACTCCTCCCTGTTGATACTTGAGATACTCGAAATTTCCCACGAAAGACAGTCGAGATGGCAGCTCTTGTTCAGTCGTTCCCACAGCACTCCAGTACCGTCACGATGCTACAGACTCGACCCTCGTCGGCTTCCGGCACGTACCAATCTGCCTCACAAGGGCAGCATCTGCAGGCTTCACGACCTTCGCAGATGTCGAGGAACATATACAATGCTACTATTGGAGGTATGGCAACTAGCAGCTATCGAGGCCACACTTCTTTAGCACCTGTGGCACCATACGCCTTCACGAGTACTCCGGGCCTGAACAATGGGGGGAATCCGCTTCGTCAAAATCCTACAACACCACATCTTCGTCAAGAGAACCGAACATCCTCTGCACCGCTCACTCCAAGTAACAACACCCCCAACCAAGGGCCTGGTGCAAATCGTCAACGCTATCCGGCGTGTGCCTCAATACCCACAGCTTCTTCGCATTCTTCGTCCAACCCCACAACTGCTAGCCAGCAGACACCCTCGAAAGATGAATCTTCACTTTCGACGACCGCAAGGTCTGGTGATGCTTCCCCGAGACACGCTTCGACTATCAATCTTTCTACAACAACTCCTCTCTTACCACCCCTTACTCTTGCGTCTCCGGCAAAATCTTCACCCGACCGTTATCGACGTACGCAGCGTCGTGGTGAGGGCCATACACCACTCTCGAGCATACAGCAACCCGGCTTACACGGCGGCTCTGCCTTTCCATCTGGCTCCGGCATGGCATCTGTCGGTCATCTTTACCAGCATCCTACCCAGTCCACAAGCTCACCATCTTTGTCGACCTATCAGTCGTACAGACGGTCTCCCTCTCCGCTGGGCACGACCTCTACCGGTCTCTCATTCGTGGGACAGGGCGGGGTCGTGAGCGTGGACGACTCGACTTTCTATCGGCAACCTACATCAGAACAAGCCAAGAGATCCCATCGAAGGAGTGTAGGAAGCTTCGATGCGGGGAACAACGCAAGCGTAGCAGAAGACATCAGAAATTATGCACTTTACGAGTCGAAGCTGGGTTTATCCAATGACCCGCATGCCCCTCGGCATGATCAGAAGGGTCCCTCGGTTACACCACTTCCGCCTTCTTCACATAGTCGCAATAGCAGCGTCGACAGCGTGGCATTGGGAATTCATGATCCAACCTCAACATCTGTGAGTGCTGTTTGTGTCCGCTCGTGCTATGCGTCCAGACATTGTCCTCGGATGAGCTTCTTTTCGAATCCCACTGACCATGCATTATCAGGCCAAACGAGAGGCCAATCTGGGGGCCGCAGTACCCCTCGCCACAACAATACTCAGCACGCCGATATCGAAGAACGAAGCCAAGCTTGTCAACATTCCTCCTCGAGGCGCTGCCGATCCGAGCAAAAGGCTCCCTAACCCCTCGCCTCTTTCGAGACCTGTTGACATGAGACCGCCGTCTCCATCCGTCAAAGACTCAATGCAACCCTCTCCACAGCCGAAAGCGACAGAAGCATCATTGCCATCACCCAACCTTACCACCATCGGTTTCCCGGAGAGCTCTGCTGCTCAGCAACTTGCGGCACTCAACAAGAAAGAAGGAAAGAAGGAAGGAAAGTCGTCACGCCTTCGACGAGCGTTCTCTTTTGGAAGTGCTGCCGAGTTGCGTCGTGCATCGGCTGAGAACAACCTGAACAACAATCTATCTGCGGAGCGGGCAAAGTTAAGGAAGGAGAGGTATCACGACGAGCGCGAAGCCGAACAAGCTGCCATTGCACAAAAGCAAGAGGCGGCTGGTTTGGGAGAGGGCATTTACTCTGGGCAGGGTCACTTCTTCACCGGTTCGACCGACAACTTATCGATCTCGTCGACGGCTTCATCTGCGTCGGTGATGATTAGAAAAATGGGCAAAGGGATGAAGAAATCCACCAGATCACTTGTTGGCCTCTTCCGACCAAAGTCTGTGGTTGGCGTGCCCGCAGCAGACGCCGCGCTTCCCGAACCGAGTCTGGCTCAGGTATCGATGGTCACGGTCGAGGCAGAACGGGAGAAGGTCAACGTGAATGTGGATCCACACGATCAAGCGGGTGGGGGGACCGGCTTTCCGAGGCTCGAGCGTAATTCGCTGGACGCAGTGAGCGTTGCTGTGGAGGATCCCGGACGCACGGACGATCGACGTAGCAGTGAACATGCTCAGCCCAGGAGGAGTATAGTCGGTGGGGAAAAGGAGCGAGCTGAAGTCCTGGCGGCGGTAAAGAAGGGGATCCTCAAACGTAAGTAATGCTCATGGCGTGTCTGCTGGCTACTGCCGCTGACGTTGGCTAGGGAATGGCATGGACTCCGGCAACTCTTCGCCAGTCATCCGGCCAGTTGATACTAGAGCACCCGATTTCAACTTGCCGCTAATCCCACACGTCAACGAGACGCCTGGATCTAGCGCCCCGAGCACCCCTAGAGACGATCATCCGCCTCGCTGTGGGCATCGGAGGACCGATTCCATCGCCATCGAGGGTGAGGATTATTTCATGTCCATCGCCAAGTTTGCCAATGGAGATACGAAGAGCCTTCCGGGAACACCTCGAAGCATTGCCGCACGGAACATCAGTTTCAGCCCTCGCATCCAGTTCCACGATACCTGGCCAAGTGGAGAGTACGACCGGAGAGGAGAAATCGCTACGTGCAATCGCTTAACACCGATGCTTGCTCAGCAGATAAAGGAGGAGCTCAATACCTTCAAGATGGTAAGCACTACGTCTGCGATTATAGCATCCTTCGCTGACATCACATAGGAGATGGAAGTCCATGAACAGTCCAAAGTTTATACACATTTCTTCTGATAGGTCCGTTGACAAGGCATGTATGAGACTGGAAATCTCTTGTTGCTATGTGTGTCAAGCAAGATTTGTGAATATGGTCCGAAATTTAGCATGCCCGAGATAGAAAGGAATCTCTTTGGCCGTCGGCTTCTGGACGTACCAGTCCCTTGGAGCTGTCTAAAATCCACTATCTTCATCGAATGTTGATGCGTTTTAACGATCTCTCGCCTCCTAACTCTGCTCTTATCGCCTGAGATGGTTGACAGGTTTCACTGCACTCGATTTTTCACGTGTTTGCTTCAGAAGAGGAAGCGGGAACGACTGGGAGCGCGAAGATCTAATAATGGTCGAACAATCACCGTGGGCATATCGTCTTCGAGCGCTTTAGAGTCTAATCTCGATCCCAAATTCTGGCGACTTTCTCGCATGGGATGCTCTGCTAGCGTGGTCAAATTCGAAACTCTGGTATATCGTGTGGCGATGGACGGCTCCGTTGATCTACGCTTACGATGGATCTCCGACGTTCTTCACTTCACGCTTGAAGAGCATTGATCTAGGCCTACCCAGATTGGGACCGCGAACCATTGACTGGAGGAATGGATGTGAATGGCGGTAAAAGGCGATTCTGCGAAACCACGGTTCATCTTCTTGCAAAAGTGCTTCGCTGCATGTTCGCTTTAGGGGTCAAGGGAGATTGTTGTCGGCTTTAGTATTCGGGGTCTTATTCAGCTCTTCTTGTTGTTTTTGTAGCATGGTCATCGCTTGCGGGTGTGGTCTCAGCGAGCGAGCGTTTGAATCTTCTTCCTTCATGTCACTTCATGGTAGAATCAGGCAAACAAACACGTGGAAGCAGTCCAAGGTGTCATCCACTACCTCAGAATTGCTGGATCCTATGAATTTGGCCACGCACCTAAGATCTACCTGAGGTTCCTGTATGGAAGCAGGAGGTAGTAGTATGGTCCGTGTCGCTGATATTGATACGTGTATCAAAGGAAAACATGATCTAACCACGTTGACTTTAGCTTCATCCAAGCTCATTAAGCCCTACCCGTTATTCCCAAAAGCTTATTGCTTCAAATGTACCTGAGTAACTAACTCCAGTCCGAAACTGAAAACAGTGCACGAAGGCTTGGTCTGGTGAAGAAGTATCTCCTCCAATACTGGCGTTACTTTCCCATCGCTCCTTCGGCCTTCGACGAGGACTCCGGAGAATATCCCGTTGGCGTGCCACCGTCACCATGGCCGTGCGGGATGCAGCACCAGCGCCGCTCACAGGAGAAACAGATCAGACTCCTACCCCAATCGTACACACTCCAACCCCCTCGCCCGGTAGGCGAAAACTCTTCGGTCGAGCCTTCTACGAAAGCATCGGCAGCCCCAAACTCGTCCTCGCGCCCATGGTAGACCAGTCCGAATTCGTAGGTATCCGACCCCTCCCAAGCCCCGCCGCGACCTGTGCTGACTGACGGGGCGCCGTCAGGCCTGGCGAGTGCTCACACGCTCCTACATGACCCCCGCTACATCGAACGACCTCCTTGCCTACACGCCTATGCTCCACTCGCGCCTGTTCGCGCAAACGGCCAAGTTCCGCGATACGCACTTCCAACCTACGAGATCGGGTTTGACCGCATGTCCGGACGGGGACTCCGCGCTTTCCGAGTCCGACGTCTACCTCGACGGCAACCCGTCAGTCGACCGCCCGCTCGTCGTCCAGTTCTGCGCGAATGCTCCTACCGACTTTTTAGACGCCGCGCGATACGTGCAGCCGTTTTGCGATGCGGTGGATCTCAATCTGGGTTGTCCGCAGGGCATAGCGAGGAAGGGACGGTATGGGGCGTTTCTGCAGGAGGACTGGAAGCTTATTCGTGAGTTGATCGGTACGCTGCATAAGGGGTTGGACGTACCGGTGACGGCGAAGATGCGGATACTGGAGACGAAGGAGAGGACGCTGGAGTACGCCCGGATGATATTGGGTGCCGGTGCCAGCATCCTCACCGTGCACGGGAGGCAGCGGGAGCAGAAGGGTCATAATACCGGGTTGGCGGATTGGAGTGTGCTGCGCTACTTGAGGGATAACTTGCCGCCCGACACGGTGCTGTTTGCGAATGGGAATATATTGCGGAATGAGGATATCGCGACGTGTCTCCGGGAGACAGGTGCGGATGGCGTGATGAGCGCGGAGGGGAATCTACACGACCCGACTATTTTCGCCTCGCCGCCGGCGATAGGGGACGAGGGGAGGGAGTACTGGAGGGGCAGAGATGGGGCGGGAGGGTACAGGATTGACGCTGTGTTCCGGCGCTACATGAACATTATCTACACCTATGTGTTGGAGACTCCGCCGCCGCAACGGGCGCCGCTGTTCCTGTCCTCAGACCTGGACAGACCATCAACGGCTCTGGAAAGCGAAAGAACAAGTAGCACACCTGACACAGACGGCCACCCACCCGCAAAAAAGCGGAAGCGCGACAAGCAGCCCAAGCCCAGATCGCCGAACCTGCTCGCCATGCAAGCACACCTCTTCCACCTCCTCCGCCCGCTCGTCTCCCAACACACCCACGTGCGCGACGCCCTGGCGCGCTGCCGACCGGGCGACATCGCCGCCTTCGAGAACGTCCTCGCGCTCACGGAGCAGGCTGTTAAGGAAGGCCTGCTCGACTACCAGCAACTTCCCGAAGTATACGACAATCCACCGTCGCGGCTCGCTACGGAGGCGCAGCAGGCTGAGGAGGAGACCAAGGATGCGAGTTCCCTTGCTGCGGTGGCTCGGTGCAGACGCCCGTGGTGGGTGTGTCAGCCGTATGTGAGGCCGTTGCCGAAGGAGGCTTTGCGGAATGGAAGCTTGACGTTGAGTAGGAAGGAGAAGGAGCGGTTGGAGAGGGAGGGAGTGGAGGCGAGGGAGGTGGGTTTGGAATCGGGTGGGAGGACGGAGGTCGAGGAGGGGATGGGCTTGGAGCGGGTGGAGGTTCCGCGGGAGGGATTGGTGTGCGGTTGAGCAGTTGGTTAAGAGGCGTGGGGGGAGAGCATTGCTGGGCGTACGGGATTTGGAGCTTGTCTGTGACCTTGGTCTTCGTTTCCGGCATGTAGGTTGCAAGGTACTGCTAGGATTCAAACCTAGACGAGGCGACCCGGTCGAAAGAGAAGACCTACCAAGAGAAAGCAGACATATTCGTAGTCCAAGTTGAGCATCTAGGGTGTGAACCGCCACGCAAACAGATCTGCGTAGGTATTGAAGAGGTTTCCTGCCACCACCAATGCACAACTTTCTTGAAAACCCAAATATATAGACGACCGCAAGGCCCCGAAAGGATTCGACAACACGAGAAGGATGGCTTTTCATATATGATGAAATCATCTACCTATCTGCTCAAAAACATATTTAGGGCCAGAAATCAAAGATCCCGCTCATCGGTCTAGTCTACAGCAGCGAAACTCAGCCACCGCCCAACGGTACTGTAGGGCTGGATATAGATTTGCTGGCTATTCACCACGTTATTGATTACTGGGTTGGCCCCTGCACTATGGTACGACCTTTGGCTTTGTGGCCCATGGGAATTTCTATACATCGACCTGCCCACGAGAGAGAGAGCGCGCGCGAGAGAGAGAGAGAGAGACACAGTGAGAGAGAGAGGGGGGGGGTGTGTAGCCATAGAGAATATTGCTTGAGCGATTCCATCTCTTAGTCAAGCTTCGCCTTTCCTTTTGCAATACAGTCTTTGTGATTGGCATGATGTTCTCTGTTCTTTCCAATAGCTTCTTTCATGTCAACCTCACTGATATCGATCGGACCCTCAGCCCAGTCTAAATCCTCGCTTTCGTCGTCCTCTGAGGAACAGAATCTAGGACCCAAGTCTTCATTCTCGCTCTCATCATCCTCAGAGGCAGAAGGTGGAGAACTCAAGGCTTCATCCTCGCTGCTGTTGTCGTCCTCGGAGGAATCGAGCAGATCTCTTATGCTCAGCTCCGCCTTTTCTTCCGGGATGAGGAATGGTTTCCGCCGCTCCAAGTATTCTTCTAGCGATATCTTCGATGTCACGGACCTGGGTGGTTGGCTGTATTCGGAGCTCAATGCTGTGGAGTGAGCAGGATCAATGTCGGTTCGCGCAAGAACGTCTTTGATATCGATTCCACAGTATTTGAGTGCCTCGGTCCAGAGTGTCTGTAATCCTGAATGGATGGCGACGCCTGATACAGACCGACCTGCTTCGTCAATGGCGCATACGTCTGCCCCCGCAGTAATCATTAAGATGACAATATCTTTGGTTCTACATAGATGGCGCCAACGTATAGATCTGTCGTCACACCAGCAATGATCTTCCCCGTGGTGAGGGAAGACCAGATGGAGACATGTTTCTCCTGAAGAATTTGTTGCTTTCGCATTTGCTCCTCGACTCAGAAGGAACGCAACTTTGTCGGGTATCTGAGCCAAATCAAGCATGTGTATGGCTTGTATAATGGCTAAGAGCAGGAGGGGAATGGTTCCATATGGGTTGTCGTCACCGGTACATTCTAGGCTTATGGATCGCTCCCCAAGATCAATGAGCGCCTTTAATTTCGCCTAGTGACGATCAGCTGCTTCGTAAAGGCCGAATCATAACAAGAACACATTACCAGTGTGCCGCCCAGGAGCTGTTCTGTGAAGGCAGATATCCGACAAGCGCCTATCTCGTAATCCATAGTACATATTGATGAAGGATCTGAGCCGGCGTCTACGAGTATTTTGTAGCACTCCACAATTTCAAGATCATGATCAGTCGATTCGAAGTCGTTCATGAATCCAGTCATGGCCAAGGGGTTACTACAGATCATTAGTGGTTGCGTTCAACTTCAGAACTGGTTTCTCAAAGGGCTATCGATTAGAATGCATGCCTTACACCAGATCTTGGCTCTTTAAAGATATGAGATTTTGCGCATGCCGAGGCTCCAGCGTGTCGACGTCTGCGCCTGATTGTATTAAGAACTTCGTCATCTTCCGTCTGCATTTGTAGAGTGCGAACTTGCCACAGTCAGTCGACTTCGTTTAAAGCACGCTCTACGTCCTAAAAAGACTCACGTTAAGTAAAGACCGCCCCATTGAATCGCAGTCTCCAAGCGACGCCGCTCCACTGCTAAGTAGTCTCTTGAGCTTTCCAACAGATCCACCCTCGACTACACGAAAGACCTCGGAATCATCGGGAACAATAGCACGGAATGTTAGCGTCGGCGTGAGATAGATGGTGCGATCATGGTATGTCTTTGAAGCGACATCTATGACGATCTGAAAGTTCGAAATTGGAGCAGACATCGGGGTGATGAGCAACTTCGCCGCGAATGCTTCATCGGCGCTTTCTGTATCCTGGTCTTCGGCGTCTGGGTGCAGCATTGTCCTAAAAATAGCATCGACCCTGCCATGTCGCAGCGTCCAAGATCCTATGTTGCTTTGTAGGTTGACATTTGGGACCCTTCTTTGTTGAACATTCTTAGGTAGTCTGTTTGGAGAATCAGCGGGTAGCAGGATCGCTGAGTGATCGCCTTTGCCGATTTGCCTTGTGTCTAGGTCATAGTCAGCAGGTGAGCAACATTATCAAGGGCTCTATCGACCTTGATTGGATATTTGAACCCGTTGAAAAGCGGTCAAGACACGCTTTGCCTTTCCCAGATTTTCCATCGATTGTACTGCTCTCTCAAGCTCGGAGTAATGATAATCGCACAGGGTTTTTCGTTTTCTTGGTAGATCATCACGACTTGGGCTCATCACGCTAATATATATCACCAAGCCTAATAGTCTGCCAATGTCTTCGATCACGGATTGTGCCTCTCTTGAGTATCTGCATGCTGTCATCTTGTCAGAAAAACGGCAGAGTCTAGCCATAATCTTCTTAGTTTCTGAATCAGGACCCATTTCAAAACCGTTTTGCCTGTCATGCTCAGTAAGGGAAGCCTCGGTTGTCGTACTGATTTGTGATTTTTGATCTCCAGTGCGCATCCCAAGCTGCATCTCACTTAGCATCTTGACAAGGCTCTGTAGAGTCGATAATTGCTCGCTTGCGATGCTGGGAAGGGCTTCCAGGAGGTCACAAACTCTGTGAATCTCTTGCGTGACTTCTGCATTCATCCGCCTATTCTCTTCAATTTGCGCGGATGATGTGCTTGTGGCTTTGGAAATACCCTCTCGTACCTCAGTCATAAACGCTTCTGACCGAACAGAAGCTTGATGGCTTTTATCGTCGATGATTGCGTTCATGTCCTGGACGTCTGTTCGGATACCGCCAATGGTTTCGTATCCAATGGCGGCAGCCCTTCCGAATTGCTGTTGCCATGTATTTAGTTGTTCAGCAATGCTTTGGATCTGAGTAGTGGCGGTCGTTCTAGCGTTGAGTGTTTCTCGATGAAACTCAGCTTGAAAGGCATCCAAGCTTGCTTGAGCTAGGGCTCTCTGATCCCGGAGAACCTCTTCGACATGAAGCAGTTGAGATTTGTTGTCCCGGGAAGCTGCCCAAAGCTCGTCGTGGAAAACATGAAGCGTCTGCGCATTATAGAGCCCAACATCACTAGTGTGAACTGAGTATTAGTCGTAGATAGAAGTAGTTTTGAGACTCTGCGCGAAGGGTGCTTACACAGATGCAGTACCGAGACAGGATCCTAGGAGTTCCACGTAGTGATTTACAGTGTTCCATATCTCGGCGACTCCTTTAGTATCCAGATATAATCTTGCATATTTCTTGGCTTTCTTCCATCGCGCATCCTTGGAGTCTTTCTGCAATCGGATGAGCTTCGGAGAGATTTCGCATAAAGCGTTGGCGCATTGATCAACAAGCGGTTTCAGTTCCTCCAGGAGTTTCCCCTCGGCTACGCTGTTAGTGCTGTCGGCATGTTCTGCTAGTCGCTTCGTGACCTCGAGAAGCTTTTCGAGGTTGCTGGTGGCTCTGGCCAGCCGGTTGATATCATCTGAGCCATGGCTGATGCTACTCGTAACCTCATAGATAACCTTCGTGGACTGGAGCGCAAGGCCAACGACGGTGATAACAGAGGCGACCCCACCAAGTACATCCATGATCAAATTAGAAGCGGACGCTGATAGTTGCAAGAGGTTAGATAATGAGGATAGATGAAGAGCATGAGCGAAGGCCGGCTTACATGACTGCACAGCCTCGCCGTACAGCCTCGCAGCGCGCCTACCAGACTCCACTCTTCACCGAGAATGGGCAGCCATGCAGAGCCCGAAGGAATGTCCACACGACAAATTTGATAGATACCTGGTAGGGATGGTGGAGGGCGTAAAGGATTCCAAAGGTAGTTGAGGCTGTGTATCTGACAGAACACCCGCTTCTCTCTTAGCACCAGTGCCCAAGGCGCTCTGTGACTTCAACCTCACATTCCTCACAAGATACACGAATGTCGGTCCTTGAGATTCTTCTCCTCAGCGCAAGCAGCATCACCGCCTTACCCTCTACGGCCGCCACCACTCCGTCAGCACAGCTCCCGCCCCAACCACCAACCATAACCATCACAGGTTCACCTGTAACCCTGCTCCCATGAGAGATCAGGTAAAGTGTTTTGAGGTCCATGGACAGCTGCCTTTAACGATTGATCTGCTGTATAGATGAATGCTGCAGTTATGGACTGTCAGATCGATCGGAGAATAGCGGGCAAAAGCTCCGTTAGCCCCGCCATCGGGCAACCTCATTGCTCTTTCAGGTACAAATACCTACCTAGGGCAGTACATTTACGGCTTGTTTCCAGTTGTTGCGACAGCATCATTGCGCCAGTGAAATTGCTTTTCATTCTATAACCCAAAGAACAAGCCCAACTAATAATTGAATCCTCTATCTTCCACCTCATCTTCTTTCTTCGTCCACTTCCTACTCATAAATATCCGCACAAGCCCGATCTGATCTGGTCTGGTCTCGTGTGGTTTGCTCCGCTCCACTCTGGCCTGCGAACGACTCCCAGGGGATGGTGAGGTGACGGTGAGGTGTAGGTAGTGGCACCTGACGACGTCCTGGATGTCACGAGTCTCACGAGAAGGAACGCCGGATTCGAAGGTCCGGTTCAGGTGGCGGACATTCTCCCACTGCACCAGCGGCAGCTGCATCACAAGCCAGTTGGTGCGTTGGATGTGGCTCGTTTGCTGAAGCTTGGTACGGGTTTGGGAAGAGTGATGCATGGACGGCTTGTGCTGGACCGAGAGGGATAATGAATAGGTGACGGGATGCGATGGTACCCAGACTGCGTCGGAACTGCTCGGCAACGTCGACCCCGGCGGTTCGTTCGATGGACGAATAGATCGAGCGGGTGTACAGGCGAAAGGGCTGACGGTGCCACCCCCTCTTCTTGATGGTGGGGTGCGGTTCGTCATCCCAGTCAAAGAGTGCCTGGAGCTTCGCGGTCCAGACACCGCCCTCCTGCCCGTCAAACTGGGCGGGGCCATTGCGGGATCGAAAGCCGACTCCGGGCTGCTCCTCCGAGCAAATGAAAAGAGAATCGATCGTTTTATGGAAAGGGGTTGTAGCTCGTTGAGACTGCGTATCGCGGGGGTGATTGATCCTTTCCTTCCGATCCTTTCCTTCTTCCCACCCGAAACCCCTCCTATATAGCTACTCGGTGCAACAACTGCAACCCTGAGCCCATCTCTTTTTAAGTTCTCCCAATTTGTTCGACAACAGGTATATCCGCCAATCCCTCACGACGCAGACGAACCCAGGACCTTGCGAAGCATCACACTATATCTTCGGGTTTGGCCGGTTCTGGTCCTCGTCATCGCTATTGTCGTTATCACCGAGGCTCTGGCTACGGAGATTCGCTTCCCTCCGACCGCGTGCTCTGCCTCTCTGACCGGTGTTTCTTCCCAGTCACCACCGCGATCTCCGGGATGCGGTGGCACTGGGACTGGAGACTACCCTTGGTCCGCTTGGGCCGAGGTTTATCCGAGCCTTCGAGGACTCGTCCCGCGAAGCGAGCGTTAAAGTCCTCGACGACTGTGTCCCATTGGAGCGACAGTCTTCGGGAGGATCCACCGTTTGCCCGGACCGCTGCTCGGTGGATGTCGACCAGGTATTGGTCTTCCTCGGATAGGTAGCGAACCACGGCCGGCCGGATGGTAGCGAGGTTCCGGCTAAGGATAGTGAGCAACGAACTGAGGAGGAGAAGATCTAGACATACCGGAAAACCTGTTGTCGATATTTGTTGAGGCGGTTGATATGGCTGGCGTCATTCCAGTCCACCTCACGCCCGTATGTGGAGACGAACGGTTGACCATTACGCATTAACGTGATGGTCAACAGCGAGTCGTCCCGCCGTCCCCTCACGGCTGGGGAACGGTCAACATTGGGGTTCTCGTCGGCAAAGGACCGTTTCTTTGCCTTGATGATGATCAGCTCTGACTTCATCCTACTGGAGTCAATGAAGTAACCATACCTTTGCCGACTTAGGAACATGATGTCCCTTTCCTCCCCGAGGGCGCTTTCCCCCTCCGCGCGGGCCATTGACACCCTTCCTGCCCGGGCCATCGTCCTCCTCCGAGTCCTCGCCATTGTCATCCTCGGTGGACTCCTCCCAAGTCCCCGAGTCCCCTGACAACAGCTCCGAGAGCTCATCATCTGAACTCTCTGGATGGACCGCCCTCCAGAACTGCTGGAGCGCGGCCTCGAGATCCCATCCGTTGTTGCGGACGTAGAGTTCGCCCAGCCCGACGTCAGTGCTCGTGCAGTCTATGAACTGCGCGACGAGCTCGTCTGCGTTTGATGGCCTTTCGAGCCGTCTCTCTGCAGCCTCGACTTCCTCCAGGCAGCGGGCTGCGTACCAGCCTGGAGATCGTCGGTTGGCTGCACCGGGTGCTGGGATCCCGGGCGCGGGGAGAGAGGGAGCGTATGGGCCAGGCTGGCCCGAGGCGTGGATGGAGGCGCTGGAGGTTCTGAGAGATGAGTATGAGAGGGATGGGTGAGATCGGAGTTGTAAGGTACTTACGGCGAGGATGAACCACCATTGTCCAGACGAGATGGACCTTCCGACCTTTGCCCGTTCTGGGAAGGCATCTGAGACCCATTGTCAGCATGCGAAACCCAGAGAGTGTTGTGGATGGAGTAAGACCAAGCACGGGTTAAGTGGGAGATGCAAGAGAGGGGAGCTCAGAGGGGTAGGCAAGTTGCGGTGATAGTGTTAGGTGAGTTTACTTCAGATGAGGTTCTCATCTGGGGAATACATGGGCTTGATCGAGAGCTTTACTTACTTTGATATATCGAGTTTTTTAAGGTGATGATTGAGGATCTGAGAGCTCTATCTCAGATCGTCAAGAGGATGGAAAGACTCCTAAGAAGCTAGGAGTATGGGAGGGAATTTGAAGACTTCTCAGCGGTGTGGTATGCCGAAATAGAGCGTTAGCTCTGAAAGGGGATGCTGAGTTGATCTTCAACGTCGATCGTGGCTGTAAGGCTGTTGCGGTACAATGGTGGTTGTTGCTTACAGCTGATGATCTGTTGTGGTTTTCAACTCGTCTTCTCCTGGGGGGATCGATGGTACTTAAACCCCAAAGTGACGAAACTTGGCGAGCGGAAATCCATAACACTTTCGCTTGCGGCCTCGATTCACAGCTTTCTCTCACTTATTCACAGCCAGCGCAGCTCAGCTACGGGCAAGCGAGGTCAAGCGAAGTGTTGTCGCTTCTAGCGAGGACGTGTTGAGGTTGCTCGCTATGTTCTCGTGCCACGTTGGTTGTGGGCAGAGGTGCGTTGGTGTCTAGGGCTTAGGGCTAACCCTGTAGCATCTGCGCCGCCAGGAACATCCGTACAAAACTGCCCTGAAAGTTGTCTGGTGCCATCTCTCATCTATATATACCTTAGGTATATGCTCCACGACGTCTCTATATATCGGTCACTACACATGGGTCTCGCCTCTTCCGGCTTACTTCCGACGAGAAGGGAGATTGAGTTCAAATATGGGGGGGGCAAGCCGCGAATATATATCCTACAACCTTCGACTGCGCTGAAAGAATCAATTCAGCATCATACGATTCGGAGAGTCCGGTCGAGGTCATGCTTTATGCTTTGTTCTTACGACGCAAACTCTTTATCCTGCTGTTTCCCAGGATGGACAATCGCCTAGCCTAACCGCTTCAAAGAAAACAATTGCTCTCTCGTGTGCCTACGTTACCTTTCCGCATCCACGTCAGTACGGACAGATACACGGAAGCCTGCCTCGCCTGAGTCCACAACATTGATGGTCACATGTTACATGCTGCAGCGGTTACAAGCTCATCAGCACAGGGATCCCATGATTTTGACTTCTAAGAAGCAGGGAAAGACACAAAGCAAAGAAGGAAAGAGAACATACAGCAGCAGAAGTATGGCGGTGGTCACCGGGGCCATCTGTTCAGTGCTAGGCGCATGGCCACCCTATTCGATCTCCCTTCAGGGTGATGCAGGGTCCAATTCAGGCAGTGTTTTACCCTCCTGAATTCTGTACACCCAATCCAGACAAAACAAAGCAAGACGGCTCATGCTTCCCTGCAAAGCCCCCTTTTCTGTTAAGGACTGGATGTGTGTGCTGGTCAGCACTACTGAGAAGATAACTCCTTTCAATTATGTCACAGTCACATCACAATAACCTGAGCTCTCATCTTTCTGCAGTTGGAACCTACACTCACTCACACTGCGATCAGCATGACTACTCTATAGAGATCTGCAACTACTCCGTACTCAGCCTCCCTTTGCTGCAAGTGACTTCGGTCCATTCCTGATCATCATATGTTGAGCGAAATAAAGGGCGTCCCCGATGATTCTAAAACCCCGATTGAGTTTTATTGTGATGATCCCCTTCTTTAGTGCTGGTGCAATTGAAGATTGTAAACGCTCGTCGGACTATCCATGATACTCCTTGGTGTTGCAACCTTGCAGGAGAGTGGTGAGATCCGCTGTGGAGGCTCTTATTCGGTGCTTACATTGATCCTACAATGACACGCCTTACTCTGTAGTCAGTGGTGGAGTCATGCTTCGCCTCGCCAGCCAAGGAGTCAAAGACCGTGGATCGATGGCCAATAATGATAATATAGCCGCCTGTCAATTGTCATGTACTTGTCAGGTACAGTATTTCGACCTATGTAATACTTGTATTGTCGTCCTAAAATGGCCCCTGTCCCGGGAAATATCTACACCTGATATTACTAGAGTCTGAGCCCGTGCTGCCAGAAGACCAGCAAGTACAAAGCTAACCTGCTCATATACGCGTCATAGTCGTTCCTGGAACCCGAAATGCGATAGCTAGAAAGAAAGACAGAAAGAAATAGTCTAAAATATGCATCCAGTCTCATATTTCCCGGCATCATCATTTCCTCGCCGAACCATTGCTGCGATTATGTGTCATATGGGCATTGACCAAGTGGCCAGCCGCCAATGCAGCACAGGTGCTCAGTTCACCCGCCAGCACAGCAGAAGCCACGATCCGGGCCAATTGTCGCGCATTCGCCCCTGGATCGGTGAGGTGGGCGCCTCGGACCCCCAGCAGGTCGAGCATGGCAGACTGGGCTTCGAGGATGGTCCCGCCGCCGATTGTGCCGACCTCTATTGATGGCATAGACACTGCGATGTGCAGGTTCCCATTGACGCTGTGGAGTTGGTTAGTATGGTTATGAGGGGCAAAGAAGACAAAACACCGAGACATACCTTTTCATTGTCGTGATACAACTGCTACTTTCGACATTCTGTGCCGGATCTTGGCCTGTGGCCAGAAACACTGCGGTCACCAGATTTGAGGCGTGTGCGTTGAATCCGCCCAAATTGCCGGCCAACGCGCTGTCAACGAGGTTCTTGGCCGTGTTGAGCTCGACGAGCGTGTCGACATTGATCTATAACACGGACCGCACAATATTGGCGGGGATTGTGGCCTCGGCAACGACAGACTTGCCCCTGCCCTCGATCCAATTGACAGCCGCGGCTTTCTCATCGGCGCAGAAGTTGCCTGACAGAGTGATGGTGTTCATGTCTTGGAATCCATATTCGGTCATTACTTTCAGAGCTTTCTCCGCCCCCTTTGAGATCATATTCATCCCCATAGCGTCGCCGGTGGTGGTTCTGAACCGGATGTAGAGATATGTACCTGCCTGGGCAACTTTCAGGGTTTGCAACTGTGCAAAGCGGCTGGTGGAGTTGAAGGCCTCGGTCAGGATAACTTTTCCCTCCGCCGAGTCCACCCATTGCTTGGCTTCTGCCGCTCGGTTCACAGACGGGAAGCTGACACATGGGCTGCGAGTCATCCCATCTCCATCAAGCACTGTTACCGCGCCGCCTCCTGCGTTGATTGCCTTGCAGCCACGGCTAGCGCTTGCAACGAGTACACCCTCGGTGGTCGCCATGGGAATGAAGTACATCTGGCCATCAATTAAGAGAGGTCCTGCCAGGCCCAGGGGCAGGGGCAGATATCCAAGCACGTTCTCACAGCAGGCACCGTGAACTAATTCATAGTTGTAATTCTGTTAAGGAAGCATTGATTCCTCGAGACTGCTGGACACGTCCAGGGTAGAGGGCGTACGCGCGACCACGGCATGACGAATCTTGACCGCGCGAGTAAAGGCTTCCAGGCGAGTCATGGTTGGCGTTGACTGGCTCTCCAGAGTCTTTTCCAGGCTGTACCCGGCTATCTTGCCCCGGAGAAACAGCTCGACCAGCTCCTCGTCACTCAGCGACGCCGTCTTGTTCTCCTTCACCAAGACCTCCATTTCCTTGAAGCTCCGTGTGAAGCAAGCTGTCTTGGGCGACGCAGAGGCAGGCACGCGAGAGCGGGACGGGCCCGCCAGAGCCTTGCGGCCGACTTCTGGCTCGCGGACATTCCAACGTGCGGCGTTGATCAGGTAACTATTGAGAACCAGGCTCAGGATCAACGCGATGAGCCACGATCGAACGAGCGGGCTTTCCAGACCGGCCAGGATGCCTTCTAACACCGGACCGCCGGTCACGTCCGCTCGTGGCAGCTCGGGCAATTGCACGGCGTATCGGATGGGTGAGAGCACGGCCACGCGCGTCTCGACACCGATGGCGCGGGCGCTCACGTAGATTTCATTCATACCGTTCGCGGCAACCTTGAAAGTGCTGACGGAGATAGGCGCCATTGCATTGGTGACGAACCCGGACGTGATGCAGTACCAGAAGGAGGAGAGTTGGAGCACGTTGATGAGCACGAAGCCGCCCACCATCAGTAACTTGAATGTGGCCACATTGGTCGGCTTCACCTTGTGACCGAAGATGCGGGAAACGAGTTCCTCTTCCTCTTCGTCGTCGGAGGCGGAGACTTTTGTTTTCTTGCCGTCGGCTCCGAGTTGCTGCTTGGTCATCGAGCGAGGACCCTCACTCTGCGGCACGGCGTAATGCTGGTCGGCATGGCGCCGGATGCGCGTCACCTCGAGCTTCACACAGAGAATCGTCGCATAGAAGGTAAAAAGAAGGACTGCGTCAAAAAAGAGCGTCCAGGCGGTCAGGAAACAGAAGTGGCCGAACCCTTCTCGTGGTCGCGAGGCCGCGCCCACAGCCAGGATGCCGATCTCGATGGCATAGCACCGGACGATTGGCCATCCTTCGCGATTGATGGCTGCCTGGATAGCATGGGGGATCGTCTGATGTCGGCCGCCACTGCCGGGGGCCTTGTTCTGCTGAGCGTGGAGTACGGCGCGAGTAAGTCGGATGGATTTTTCGAAACCGACTGTCAAGACTAGAAACGGGATCCCCTCGGAGAGGAGATGGATGCTTATCGCCACCCCGCAGGCGGCCGTGACCGCCAATCCGAAGAAGAATGAAAATGCGCCGGAGAGCAGCACCGAGGCCGCCAGCCAGAAGCGGGATCCCAGGCGGCGCATCGCACTGAAGAGAGACAGCAGGGTCAGACTCATGGCCACGTAACCCAGCAATATGATGACCAGGTCCACGGTTTCCGCATGTCTGGCACGGTCAAGAAAGGAGATCCACGAGCCCCGCAGCCATTGTCCGAGAGATATGTGACCATTTTCATGGCGGAGGTGCTTCATAGCCCAGGTGTTCGGTGTTAAGTCCGAAAACCCTCCATCTTGAGCCTCCGAGACACATTCGACGGCCTGCAAGAAATTGGCCAGCTGCGAGTATGGCACCTGAAAAGCCAACGACATCTCATTTGACAGGGAGACGAAGACGTTGGACGTTTGGGTTACGGGTAATGCGGTGACAGACTCGGGAATGATCCCTTCGATGAACGGCACGGTGGACTTCGCTAACAAAGCGGGAAACACCAGGGTTACCAGGGCCCAGTGGGGTGCGATCTGATTGGGAGAAGCAAAGACGGAGCAACTTAGCAAGGGATGTCTATAGGCGGAAATTTGACTGTGGAATGAACAGTTGCTCACTTGTGTATCGTCCACATTCGGCTCGTCGTCCACATGCCATCTCTAAGAACTATCCTCCCCCGGGCGAAGACGGCGACTGCCCAAGAGAAAAGGCTGCACTTCCAAATTGCCTGCGTAGGTCTTCGGCGAAAGGTCAATGCTGGCCGCCAGCAAGCTCCCTTCCAACACATTGAGATACGTCGTCGCGGCCACCAGGGCGGTTACCACCAGGGTGTAAATCGGACGCCTACAAGCATGACCGGTCACTGCACCCAGCACCTTTATCACTTGACGTCGCATCCAGCCAGAAGCAGTATTGAGATCCTCCCCATCGGTCGGACACGCCGGTTGCCCTTGTCTTATAGCGACCATCGTCCGGGATTCGTTCGAAGACTGATAGACGGCGGATGTGTGACTTCAATGACGGGAATGTCACAAGCTCACTGTTCTTAGCTTAGCAGAGGGACAATAGAGACTTGAGAAAGCAGCACAAGGTCAACAACTGAAATTACATGCCTCTGCGAAGAACCCGGGGGCGGGGTGGGGGCACTGGTAGAGATTGGCTCAAGCCCACCGAGTGCCATTGATGTTGATGGTGATGGTGATGAAGGGAAGAAAAAGGGGGAGGAAGTTGATTCTCACTTGTAGTATTGAACTCGGAGCTTCATGCAGTAATATACAGAAAAAGTAGTAGCTCTGATATCCCGCCCACGTTCCCCGGACTCTCAGCAAAACAATACTAGAAGCTCTGCCTCTATGATGCCAGATCCAGAGTCCTGAGCTCTGAGTAATTCAAGCCTGATATATTCTCCTAGCTTCAGGTGGAGAGGGGCGAAGAGGGTGAAGACAGTGCGGCGTGGGTGCTAAACCGAACAAATCAAAAAAACTCCGACATACAACAGCGGGTATTCGCTGGTCGTCACCGGCCCAACTACTGATCCACCGATCTAAGGTTTATGTATGGCAGAGCGGACGGGATGCCCAGTTCTCCTTAGTCTGTGGTCGTATGTAGGAGACATAGACAGTGCTTTAATATCTGTTCCGATCGTTGATTGAAGACCGTTCACCCGGCCATGCACATTCTCTCTGCCACTCTGCTTCTCTTTCTGGCTTTCTGGCTTTGTCAGCTGCGACGGTCGTAGATATAGAATCACTATTTCCTGGTTTTCAGAGATGAGGGTAGTTCTGGCTTGGCCTCATTGCATCCCGGTCCGTTTTCTCCTTCTCTTCTCTCCTGTCCTTCGGCATAGTCCTCGTCTTTCTGAATTTGTTTTCTGTTGCGACTTCATGTTCCATGTCGGTATACGTGCCAAGCACCAACCTTCGATGCGCTCTTTCAGTTTACCTAACCTACCTCTCCTTGCGTGGGTAGTAGCTGTAGAGAGGTGCTATGTCATCTGAATATTGATGAGGAGAGGGTTGGGCGGAAGTGAAGCATCGATGTGTTGAGCCATGGATAGAGGAGGAGGGGACAAGGATAAGAGAGGGAATGGGGAGTTACTGTATGTTGTGCATGTTGAGTCATGAGACGAGGTGAAGATATAGAATGGCTGGAGGAGGAAGCACACTTTTAAGATTATTTTCACACCAGTATCTACCCGGCTTATATTGGATGCAGATAGCTAGTCTACGGGACTGACAAAAGATGGAAGGGCCGAAGTGAAGACATTCAGAATTGATAGCATCTATGTAGTTTACTTGCTGACAATCTGACACAGAAGTGTGATGTAGAACTGATTGGGAGTACCCAATCTAATAGGGCTAGTAGCGCAATCGTTTGAAGCCAAGCGGCGGCTACCGCGCTTAGGCTTTGTTTACACCCCGCGATCAACCTGCAAGAACCAGATTTACCACACAATGACAGCCACTTCTCGAGGCCCTTAAGAGAAAACAATGGAGTTCTCAGCCTGCATCCAATGTACAGTCCATATATCTCCCACATCCACCCCTGAACCTTCCCATCTTGCTAACAACCCCCCGGCAAGCCACCCACCACTCCCTACCCTCCCCCGACGGCGTCTACATTGCAACCCTCCACGCCAACCACCTCCAAATCTACCGCACTAAACGCCTCGCCCTACACCGGACCATCACCCTCCCACCCGACTTCGCATCCCGCGTCTCCTGCATCCGCTGGTCCCGCACCCGCCACCACCACCACCAATCCACCACCTCCACCTCCACCACCCATCGCCAACCCCAACCGGAAGTCCACCAACGAATCCTCCTCGCCGACCCCTCCACGATCCGTATCTACTCCACCCACAACCCCCAATGGACCGCCACAATCACCCACCCCTCCGGCAGCGTCGCCGACCCCTCACCCTCCCACATCGCCTTCGGCCACTCCGCCAACGACGTCCTGCTCTTCGACGCCTTCGGCACCAGGCTAAAGATCTGCTTCCTAGACTCGGGCCGGAGCGTCGAGGTGCGCGATCCGAAGATCGCTACCCTCCGCAACGGCCACTTCCACGGGCATGGGCACGCTTACTCCTATCGGCGACAGACGGGCCACCTCGCGCTGCTGACGCGCCCGGCTGCGCAGGACATCGTGACGCTGCATGCGCCGGTGGGGTACGAGGTTGTGGGGAGTTTCAGCGTGCCGATGGTGGATGCGCAGGGGGTGCAGTGGAGCGGGGATGGGAGGTGGTTGGGCGCGTGGGAGGCGGCGGGGGCGGGGTTCAAGGTGGTGGTTTTCACGGCTGATGGGCATTTGTATCGGTGCTATGAGGGGGGTGGTGGTGACGGGGAGGGAGACGGTGCTGGTGAGGTGGGCGGGTTGGGGGTGCGGGGCATCGAGTGGAGTCCGCGGGGGGATTATTTGGCTGTTGCGGGGTATGATGGGCGGGTTACGTTACTGGGCACTACGACTGTGCGTTGTTTCCTTTTTTCTGACATGAGGGACGCTCGAGGAAAGGTGACTGATGGATGTTGTCTGTCTAGTTCTCCCCCGCCATCTTCCTCGCCCACACTCCAACCATCGATTTTCCTCGCACCCTCGTCTGGCAGGAACACATCTCCGCCACGGCCCGGCCCTCCAAGCAACGATCTTACGTCCTCGCCACCGAACCCGTTTGCCCTCCTCCACCCCCTGCTTCCCAGCCGACATCTCACTCCACCCTCAACCCCGCCATCTCCCTCACCGCCTTCAACGCACCCGGCACCCTCCTCGCCACCCGATGCGACTCCACTCCCTCCACGATCTGCATCTGGTCCCTCTCCCCACTCCTCCCCAACCCCGCCGCCATCCTAATCCAGCATTCCCCTGTGCGCACCATCCAATGGCATCCTACGCGCCCAGACCTCCTGCTTCTGCACTGCGCAAATGACGAGAGACTCGTGTATCTCTGGAGCGCGGACTGGGAATCTCCGCGGATCGTGACCATGCCGTTTGAGAAGCGCGGCGGCAGGCACGAGGTCAGCTGGATCTACACGCCGGCAGAGCACCGGCCGCTGATGTTGTGTGGAGACAAGGGGAACTGTACAGTTGGGTGCGTGGTGGGTGATGGGGACGCTGCCGCGGAGGATGAGGCCGAGGAGAGGGCGCATGAGATGATGTTCGACGAGGGAGACTCGGTGGATGGTGCTCGGCACAGGGGGGATTTCGCTGACGAAACGTTCGATGCGGCTGATGGCCCACCTACGCGCTTGTGGGATCTTGGGGGAGAAGTGGAGGATACGTTTCGGTTCCGAAAAGGTGTTGCGAGTTGATTTCGCCGGACAATTAGGAGTTGCGATCGGAAGCGGTATCTGGGGTTCGTCTCGCGGGGCCGTGGGCATCAACGGGATAGGTCTGCCTTCATCTCACATACCTAGGTTTGGTGATACCCATTATCAGTTCTACATGCATTAGAGCTCGCTTTGCCGTCTTCTCTCTCCAAGAAAGAACATGAGATGCACGTATGCACATATCCGTGGCATGCCAGCAGCCGCAGGGCTGTGCCAATTCACTTCAGTAACGTGTCCAGCGCCACAAGGGCAGCTCGGCTTCCAGTAACGCAAAGAAAGGCTCCGAGCAAAGCTTGGGTGCGTAGAACAAAGATCGATCATCAGCTCTGAAGCGGCTGTCCCTCATAGTCCACCTGCTTTGCGCTGACGGTAGTGATAAGGATTTATATTCTGTTGTATATATCTACCCAGCACCTTATATCCCCAGCCCCTCGCCGCGCCAAGCCAAGCAAGGAGGCAGTCGATAAGGGATGGGTGAAGAAGTCGCATGTGACGAGGTGGGGAGTAGTGAGCGGAAGAGGCAATTTGACCTCGTCGGCGGGAGAAGGGCAGCGTTGAGCGTTCAGAAGAGAGAAACGTGGACCTAGTGATGGATAGAACTCCGCAAGAAATCCACGTCCGGCCCAGACAGACGCCATCGAAGACCGCAGATCTTGCCCGACTGTTCGAGCGACATTGTGATGACGTCTCGGAGCATCAACATAGAGCAGGTAGTGTCTGAGCACAGGGCCTTCGTGTATAGGTGTAGCCCTAGGCTCGGTAACTCCATGTGGGCCCGCTGACTCGCGGCTTGTTGGGGTGTCTTGCCGTCAACGTCTGGATCAAAGAGAATGAGGGAGCCTTGTGGGTTCTAGAAGCTTTCTGGGAGGTAGAAACAGGACGATCTTAATCCCAGCACTGCTTCACTCTAACGAATTGAATCGCCGAGCATCGCTTAGGTATTCACTGTCCAGACGAAGAAGTGTTATCGTCTCATCCATGGATATATATACTACCTCATACCGTCAAGGTGATATTTTGCTTCACATCTGATCCTTCCTTCCTTCAAAATAATAAGCATCAGCGATCTTTACATCGAAAGTTGTGTCCAGCTGTTGACGACACTTGGACAGTTGATTAGCTAGTCTCTCCACTGGACATCTGCTTTTTCTCGTGTCACGATCTTCACAGGGACAGGTGAGCATGACGAGCTGTATCATAGGTTGAGGTTTATAGCTCTAACATCAACACAGGGATCATGGCACGCCACTTTTTCGGACTTCCGGCGGAAATTCGAAACATGATATACGAACTCACTCTGGTCAAGGACGAGTCCATCGACCTCTGGCCAGCATCACATTGGGGAACTTTCGAACCCGGTGGTCAAGGAAGGGCAAGGGATCATGGCGGCAAAGATGCAAGGTTCGCCGAAGTGATGCGGACCATCAGAGAGGGATTGGAGGTAAACCTGTTAAGAACCTGCAAGAGAATCAGCAGTGAAGCATCGCCAATCCTCTATGGTCGGAACGATTTTCGGTTCACCATGGAGGATGGTTGGTTTCCTCTGTACAGGTTCTTGGTTACGATCGGTGAATGGAAGCGCTCCTATATCAAAAGTGTTTCCGTTTTCGTCCCGATCGAGAGTTTGTTTTATGAGGAGAGGACTTGGATGCCGAGACCACTGCATTTCGATACCCCAGCTCTGGAAAGCAGGTTCACTCCAGCAGATGTAACAATGAGTGTTACAGATGCAGTTCGAGGATGCTGCGAGCTGTGGATGAGAGAAAAGTCTCTCAGAACTCTTTACCTGGTCGCCCCACCTGGGATGCATCTCGATCGGAACGCTTTCCAGCTCGGATTCTTCGAAGACTTCAAGCCCTTGATCAAAGCTAGAGATGAGCTCTCGTTGGAGATGAAGCTTGTCTTCTACTAACACGCCGGAATTGGGCTGTACGGCAGAAGCAGGGAGTACCGAGAGGCGATAGTCCAAGTTGAGAAGGAACTTGGATGGGAGACGCTGGTCTGGTTCGACGACGATGAAAAATACCAAGTGGCAGTCTTCGAAGACGCTGAAGACCCTGAATAGACACTCGTTTGCTCAGGCGGGAATCGGGGAGTAAGACAAGAGCACTACATCAAAGCTGGTTGATAAAACTACGCCAAGAACAGAGAAATATAGGATCATGATGTACATCTTAGATAAAGCAGTCTAGACACCGCCCGACTTCAAAGATGTTTCCCTGTTGACATGCATAAAGGCACATCTTACACCTTATGGTAGTAAAACAAACCATAGCACCACACGAGCACAAAGCTGTCCCATATAATATGCGTATCTAAGGTAGTAGTAAGTTGAAGGTGTTGATGTTGACGAGAAGCGAAGCGAACACTAATCTGACGGGGTTAAGCCCGCTTCTGCTTAGTCATAACCCCCACTTGAGGATTTTCTCGAAACACCATACCCAGCCCCAACGACGAGCAAGCTGTCGCACACAACCCAATACATCCATCAACATGGTATGCCCATCCCACCACCTCCCGCTCCATCCTACGAATAGAAAGATCTCCCCGTACTAACGACAGCGACGCCCTAGGCGCCCGCAGCAGCAACCAGCGGAGGCAAGAAGCAAAAGAAGAAGTGGTCGAAAGGAAAAGGTCCGCCACTACCCTACCACCCTACAACGCACAAGACGAAAAGACAGCTAACAATCCCGGTCCGCACCTACAGTCAAGGACAAAGCCAACCACGCCGTCGTCCTTGACAAAGCCACGTCCGACAAACTCTACAAAGACGTGCAGTCGTACCGGCTCATCACGGTCGCGACGCTGGTTGATCGGCTGAAGATCAACGGCTCGCTCGCGCGGAAGGCGCTGAGTGATTTGGAGGAGAAGGGCCAGATCAAGAAGGTCGTCGGACATTCGAAGTTGAGCATATATAGTAGGTTTTCTTCACTCCAGCGGCTGTGGTTTGTGGTGGAGGGTGGAGGCTTGGGATACAGGATGATGCTTGGCGAGGGTGGAATGTTGTGGATCTGGGCTGACGGGGTGCGTATTGTAGCTCGTGCAGTCGCTGCTACGGAGTAGGTCCGATTTTCTTAGAGTACCGGGCGCGGCGCGATTTGCACTTTCCGGGTTGCAAATTGTGAGCTCGGCATTGGGAGGGTTAGACCAGCAGGCTACTAGGATCGAGATGGATCGTCTGGTTGACCGACTGTGACTTCTTCGTGTGCTTTATCTACAATGGAATGGGTCACCTAAACCTCCTCCGATGACGTCGAATTCGCATTTTGGTGTGCATCGGTGTCGGCAAAAATCGATCCGCCAACCATCACAGTGGAGTAGGATCAGCACGCAGCGAAAGCCAGCGTAGCACACTGCCCATAAAGGCTATGATGCAACCGCCGAAACCGAAATTGTCATTCAATCCTCATAATTTCCCCCCACCCTCCTCGGCCTCCCCCTCCTCGCACCCTCACACAGCTCCCTCCTCGGCAACCGTTCCAACCACCCCTCCTCCCTCGCCACCCTCCCCACCTCAAAATACTTCCCGCCCTTCCTCCCAAAAAATCCCTCCCAATGCCCCACGCTCTCCCGCACTTTCCTCCTCGCCACCCTCAACTCCCTCTCCCTTCTCACCTTCCTCTCCGCTCCACTCAACCCCCTTCCCTTTTTCTCCTCAA